>Ga0123352_10005255_pt1 | contig 19419 bp, 12 predicted proteins | sample TergutLab28metaG_FD_89700 | JGI IMG/M metagenome (GOLD analysis project Ga0123352, IMG submission 89700) | Labiotermes labralis P1 segment gut microbial communities from Petit-Saut dam, French Guiana - Lab288 P1 | ecosystem: Host-associated > Arthropoda: Insects > Digestive system > Gut ... | reverse complement strand
GACGCCTAATGTCAACTATAGTGGTCGTACCGCACCGCTAACCTCTAAAGTTGCATTTTATATATTTATTCAACAAATATATGTACTGAATATTTTAAGCATGGTATATACTCTCCGTTTTTTTTTCTCTTCAAATTGCAGTTTGTTTCATAATTCTAACGTATTCCTGTATTATTCGCATTTTATATACAGTGTGTGCTAAAAGTAAAAAAATAATTCCGGCTCCAAAAGGTTAAACAAGGAAACTTCCAATATAAACGTGCTTTCCCTACAAATTACGCACTAAGAAGTCCATATTCTTGGCAGAGTTGCGCTTTCGGAAGTCAAATGGAAAGACAAGCTATATGTTGGCAGAGGTTACGCAGCTGTGAGTTAAACCGTTTATGGCCAGAAACCGATGTATTCCAGTAGACGGCATATTTTGTTTAGGAGACAATCGTGTTTATTTTGTGTGATTTGATTCGAGTATTATCTTACGTAAAGTGTAGGGCAAAGATTTTTTTATCAGTAATGGACAGTACTCACTCTGTGAACTGCTCCGAAACTCTGACAAATTTTCGCAGTGCAGGAGTACTGGCAATCTTCCAAACTGATAATTGTACCTCGGTTTGGTACAGACTGTCTAGCAATACTTGAACATCGTCGATAAGCCTTTGCGGTTCTGAGTCAGGCTTCAAGTCGTTATCCAGACACCCCAGACGCGTGTCCAAAACAATGCAAACAGTGGCTGCAAAGAAATTTGATTTCGTATTCAATAATTATGCATAAAAATTGAAAGCGATGAGATACGATGACATGTACAAGTAAAGATTATACTGCAAAATACACAGCATTACTAGACATGTTGGAATGGGCGCATGAAAAGGACGAGCACCATATACTACAATCACATGCACATTTTGACGTATGTGTAGGGAAAGAATGGAATTGGCCATTTTGAACCAGTCGGGAAGGTCAAAATTTGCTTAACGTTGAAGTGATATTCTACATCGAACAATTCCTATGGAAAAATATGGATAAAGAAAAACGGACAACTCCATGGCACATGTTCATTCGCTTTTGAAATTTGAGAATTTCAAAATTCTTCAACAATATCGCCGCCTTTGCGCATTCGAAATTTGATCCTCATGTTGGGGAGACAATATAAACCTTTTCTGATGTAGTTGGCACATGCGTAGCCCCTTTTCTGGACATGCATTTTGAAAGGGCGGTGTAAAAAATAAAACACATTCTAAAACAAAGAATGTTTGGGTACCAAGGCTGGATACATTTGGTTCAAAGCATAGGCTTATGTCATTTCCCGAAAACACTGATCAAATTTAGGCTTCTCTAACAAGTACGAAATTCTTGACAATTTTTACCAAAGGTTTGTGAGAATTACCACCTTAAAATACGTTACACGACTATTTTTCCCATTCTTTCTTTCAGTAAGAAATGAACATTTCATGTAGATTTAATCGAAGAAGAGAGTTGGATGAATCCTAAGAAGAATACCTGGAAGAAGAATGATCACTATAGATCAGCACTGTCGGAGAGATTTATCTTGAGTTTTTCACGGTGACTAAACTCTATAAAATTATCTCGAGGTAAGAGTAGTGTCAGGTGTTTCCAGTAAACCAGTATTTCAGAGTTTGATACCGTCTCCATCATTTGGGCTGTCATGTGAGTGTATACAAAGAAATTTATATACCTGCACAAGCCAAGATACTCACATTCAAGTACCCATAAGAACAACTCGTTTTTTAAATCATCTGGCCTTTCTTGTTTCTCTTCTCTCAGGCTGGAAATCCTAAAATACGGGGTTTTTCCATTAAATTAAATTTTAAATTCGGTTTACAAATCTGTTTTGAAGTGAAGTTGCACATTATCCATTCATATTAACGTTTAGACCTATTTGCCGACTACGAATTTTACTTGTGATTTGGATAGTAGTATTTTTCTCACTATATGTAAGTGTACAGCGAAGGGAGCATTGATATACCCTTCTTGAATCAAATTTCCTCTTGGCCTCAAAGTGAAACTTCAGTTACCCCCATTAAAAACAAATTAATTTGTGTGTTGAACTACAGTAGAACTCCACTTATCCGGATGAATTGATACGACGAGCCATTCGGATATGCAGAAAATCCGGATAATAGTATTTTTCTTTGAAAACAGACTACTTTGGCAATTTGAAGTGGAAAAAAAAAATTCCACAAATGGCTGTTTTAAGCAGCATTTATTTATATACAAATAAAACATTAATACATAATTCCTTTTATGTATTTGACAAATGGGGGAAACATTTAAGCCATAAAAAGATGTAGTACAATTACAGTACGAACACGTTTACACGAAGGGTCAAGCCAGTTCGGATAATTAGCGATCCGGATAACCAGCGTACGTGTAGGTGGAATTCTACTGTCCAAGTTATCGTACATTAAAAACACGAAGTGATACATACAATAGACTCTTTAAATTTTAAACATTCTTATTTATTCCCCATAAAAACAAGATGTAGAAAACAAAATCCATACCATTCGCTCAGCTACCATTGACCAGTGTGACAATACGTGCAATACATATGATGTAGACCTTTACGAAATATCACGAACCGCCCTTTGGTGCATGTAACCCTAATTCAAGGTCGCTGTCCTAATGTCTACATTCGTTAATTGGAGGGAAACCTTTTAGTCGTTTTGAATTTCCTTATTAACAGGTTTTACTATATGTGAAATATCCACACACACACACACACACACACACACACTTAAGCACACACTAACAATAAAATCGTATATCAGTGGGTGAAGAGAGGCCGGTTCGGAATGATAAATCGAGTTTGTGTGCTAGCGCGCATTCTGGTGGAGTAGTCTAGCTGTGCTCTGCCGTCAGTATGCCGACCCTTAATGTATAAGCTCGCTGTATGGCCACGGGGCCAAGGAAACTGGCAGTATAATTTCATTTTTAAAATTTAAAAGGAAAAACCTTTTTGTTCTTAATCTATTAAAATTTTATTGTCTCATCTCCACTATAAATCAATTATTAAGAATAACAAATGGATTGCAGAGTTTCATAGTTGAGGGTAAATCATATAAATTAATTAAAATTACTTCTTAATGAAGTCAGTTGGCATTGCATCCATTGGTGCGATGTACAGCTGGACTGACCTTGGCTGCATCATTGTTGTGTTTACTTTTGACCTGAAGTTATACCATTCTTCCCCGTGACTAAATCAGGAAAAATATTGGTCACATTATTACTTGCCCTTCCACCGAACACATACAAATGTAGACAATAATTCATATATGTAAAGTATATACGACTTTCTGGTCTTATATGTGGTCGCAATTGCATACGCTCCCCCTCATTTCCAATCATGTCACAGTGACGTAATATCGTGTTATTGGCCCACCGAGGCATTTATAGCTTTGTTTATAACTTTGTATCAACAAGTGTGGTGTTATATGTCCAGAAATGGCAAGCGTCAGTCAATACAACATTTAGAGGTTTAGCTATACTCATTAATACATACAAAGGCCCATATTCTTACAAAACATATAAAGTGTTATATTGTGTAAAGCAGTTCTTCTGCTTGTTATTTAGTGGTCTATAGAAATAAAAGAGAATTCTTTATGTGAAAATAATGTCGCTTGGTCTGTGCACCCGAATTATTATCAAAATCTGCAGATTTTCAGCGCTTTAAAGTACATTACTAGAGAGGTCACTTAAATACATTTCTGAAAACTGTAAACTGAACTAAAATTTGTAGCAAGAATCCTATTTTAAACCGTACTGACACATAATAAATATCACTTCACGTAAAGGCATCAATGAACTGTTTGTGTACCTCACTAAGAGTTAATAGTATTCTGCAAAGACTCAGGTAAGTACGCTTATCAAACTACAAACAAGGCTGTTACGAATTCTGTGCCTAATCTCAGAGATAGCGCTGTGTCAAATTGGGGATCTTTGGCTGAACTGTAATAGTACACTTACACTCACCGACGGGCCATGTTAGCACTTCATGCAAATGTTACAGACGGCATGCCTCTATACGCAAAATTGTCAATATTTAATTAATTGTCCCATATGCCCACAGACAGGAAACTAAGCAGAGATACTCATAATTAAGTTGTTTTAAAAAGTTAGAAATGGATGAGACAAAAACTGTTGCAAGAGTTGTCTGATCGTTTATATTATTTAAACCTGAAGATTGTTTACATTGTATTTATTACGTAAGTGGCACATTAAACACGTGGTTCTAATTAGCTCTACTGCAATACTATTATTTTAGAGCGGATCACTTTGAAAGTAATCAGACTTGATGAGTTTCGGATGCCGACTTAACGTCTTCCAATTAGTCAAGACTGACTCATGAAGCTACTGTAAAATAATCTCCTTCCCTGGTGGATTTTATAATAGGAATTTGACATGGATCACAACCTTCTTGTTCCCGATTTTGATTACCTTCCACTTATATTAATTTTCAGATTCCTGACATTTGACTGTAACAAACGGAAACTCTAACCAACTGTCTTCGGGGATATGACGATGCGCAGTTTCGGAGGAACCTAATCTCCAAAGTTGACATTGGAGACAATATTTTTCTCTGAAACTGTGGTTTATTTATCCTAAACCGCACGATGTCGCATCCCAAGGACGGAAATATTTGTTTCAGAAATGTGTTGTCACTATATTTATGTAGCAAACCTGCGTGTGTAATGTCTGTTAAGGAATCAGTCTTATAATCAAAGTTTGCTTACTCTACCAAGAAACCTCCAATATTTTCAAAGAAGTTCTTTCTCAGAACGTTGTGATAGTGTTCCAGAATTTCAGGTGGATCTCTTAGACCTGAAACACTGAAATCTTTTGAGAACAGAGATGTAAAATGCGGCATACACTTAACATGCAATGTAACGCAACACGGTTGAAGCAGTGATAATTATGCCCATGTAAATAAGCACCACGCTATGACTACGAATAAACAAACATTGATACGACGATTTTTAACAATGGCACTAAACGTAACTGAATTTTCAACTGCCTATCCTGAACGCTTTACCAACGGGAAACGCCCGATATCACAACGAAGATATAAAGGACAGTAAATTGAAAGCGTAATAAATTATGAAAAGAAGTGGGAAAGGAAGAGAAATATTTTTATTTAACGACACTGTAAATTGCTAAGATTACTTACCGTTGAAGTTCGAGGAATAGAATGTGAGTATGAAGCACTGGCAGGTTAATTATTAGTATAGAAAAGGTAAGTACTCGGAGAATAACCACCGCCACTTACACTTTTTACGGCAAAAATAAACATAGACTGGCCTGGAATCTAAACTGAGCCTCCTTGGTGAGAACGTGGGATAGGAAAACGTAGGAACGTCAGTAATGAGAAATATATTCTTCGAGGTTGTTCTGACTAAATGAGAAAGAGGATGATCACTGATAAGATGGTAAGACTTGTAACGACACCGAACCATTGGATAATCGGTAGGCCTAGCCGCAGTTTTGAGGCAGCATAATGTCATAAGCTTCAAGTGTACATATTTCCACTGACGAGGCCACTTGTCCCAGAAGAAGAGCATCCAGAGTTACTTCTCTCCGGAAACCTCAAAAGTTGCTTGCAAAGATCAGTTTCCTTAGACCCCTTTTATGTAAAACAGACTAAAACCTCTAACTGAATGTCAAGCATCACGTATTGTTTATATAGACGTAAGTAATCAACCAAGAATGCCGTTAGCACACCTGTGAATTTATTATGTGGTATGAAGCTTCACACTCTGTAATCAACTTCGCAGCTACATATATATATATATATATATACGTTTCGTACTCGGCAGGTCACGCTATAAAATCTCGGTCCGCAGACTGGCTCAATTTGCTAGGGATTTGCAGACTTGCCTGGATTCCTCCAAATGAGTGTAGAGAAACGACTCAAAGTCTTTCCTTTCATATCTTCCGAATTCAGCTATCAACGACGTTATAGGCTTATATTCGAACTTACTCAAGTCTCATTAAATAAACCACGAATATATAAGAGAAAATAGTAAATATAATTAAGTCATTACCTTTTCTATTTCTCCCGGATCAAACAGTATGACAAAGTCGTGCCAAACGATCAAGGTTCCCAGCTTTGCAATAATACCAGATTTTTTGTGCAGGTACTCGTGTAGCTCTGGGACTTCACTTGGAAGGTCTCCTGTGGAACAGCAGAAAAATTATAAAAGCGAATTTATTTTGGTTTATAAGGATATAAGGGATTTTTTTAATATTGGAAAATCAGGTTTTAGACTGAGGCACAGGGTGTGTAACTGTCTTGTTTCCAGGTCTAGACATAAAGGCTGTCAGCAGCGAATAAATCGATGTTAAGCAGTCACAGTTCGACGTAAATAATAAATATTTGATTTGATTTGTTTTTATAACAATGAATTAGTTTTCACTTCTGAAATTTTAAAGGTTCCTTGTGGGTAGAGAAATGAGAGTAGAAGCGGATAAACACTCACCGTACAATTCCAGGGTTTTCTTCAAAAGTAGTTTCCAATGATTAGAGCTCATCCCAAGTACCTGAGTTTTAGACGTGAATAAGAAAATACTTTTACCAAATCCGAATTCTAATAGTTCCATTTATGTCATGTGGACGATTTTACGATGAAGATCTTTATAATTCATGCTCCTTACCAAATAATATTCGCGTGATCAAATCGTAAGATTGAGATGGACGCGGCGTGAGAACGTATATGGGAGAGAAGAGTTGCTTGTTGGGTCTTGGTGGGGAAACCTTAAGGAAGGACGACAGTTTAAAGAAATAGACGTCAGTATAATATTAAAAGTATCTTAAATAACTAGGATGGGAAGACGTGGACTAGATTGACATGGCTCAAGATAGGAACAAGTGGCAGGCTTTTGTGTACACCTGATTCTACAAAATGCGGGAATTGGTACATAGTTGATAATTTATGAACCCTTTAAAGAGGGCTCTTCGCCATGGGTTCAGTTTTTTAGTTGGTTGGTTAGTTATTTATTTGGTTGGTTGGTTGGTTGGTTGGTCGGTCGGTCGGTCGGTTGGTTGGTTGGTCGGTCGGTCAGTCGGTCAGTTGGTCAGCTGGTTAGTTAGTTCTCATGGCGTCATGTAAGGTGGTGGTTAAAAATGTTCAATCTAAACGCAAATATGTCTGCCTCAACTGTGGTCTGTAAAATTAGGCAATGCGAAACATAATGATAAGCCGTTTATCGGATCTCGAGTTGTTACCTGCGTACACGCGAGCGGACAGATTTGGCGCTCTGCAATGGTGGAAATGGGCAAGAAGTTTCATAAACAGCACTTTTAGCCATACTTGAAATGAAATGAGTGTTTCAGCAAACAACAGTTAAATTATGTTTAAAAGTAAACGGCGTTTAATAGTAAGTAATTACTCTGTTAAGTTTCAAGGTAGACAGACAGACAGACAGGCAACTACAAGATGCAAAGGAAAGGAGATCATTATATTTTCTGCTTGCAATAAAAAATTGCTGTTTTCCTTTTGGTGATATATAACAATAATTTATGTACATTTTGCGAAGTGGTATAAATTTCTCTAATAAGATGTTTTATTTTTCTTGTGTTCTAAAGTAAAGCTTGTTTCACCCTTGTCTTGCAAAAATGAATGGTTTCAAAATACGAAACTGTAGCCTCTCGAATCTTATTATTATTTGCATTACTTCTGTTTATCAAGCGGTATATCTGGCTCTAAAATATTGCCCTTCTTCTCTGGATATGTTTAATGTTTCAGAAGAATAACTGAAGAAACTGTCCTTCTCTCTGTAGTATTTAAAGCAAATTCTGTCTCTTACTTCAGTAATAAATATTGTACTTTTCCATGGAGATATATGACAGTAGACGTATCCCCCTCATAAAACAGAACGGAATGAAATCGTGTTCTCCGTAAATTGTTCATAACCAAGTTAGAAAATATATGCATAGCGTCATGATTCTGACTCGTTCGCTGTCATTTCCCTTACATTTCAATTCGTTAATGTGTGTGTTTTTTATGTTCTTTTACAAACAGAGTACAATAGAAAAGGGAGACGAGCAATGAGCTTCAATTTTAAATTTATTCAATAAAATTCCGAATATTCTCGGGCTAAAAAACTGCACTCAGTAAAAATCGTATGTGTCCAGTTGCCTTGAAAACAGCAAGACGTACGGCGAAGTGTGTTTTTCACACAAAACGTACTTTTTTCCCACAAATTTCATTCAAAACATATTTTAATCCCGTAATTCTTATTTAATATTTAATGCGTTGCAAGTCAGTTACGATTCATCCGAGCGCAGAAACGCCTGTGGACTGTCGTAAAAGGAAGTATATATAATCTTTGTCTACTTTTAACCAAAATTATTATGTGACGAAAATTTTTCTACAAATCTCTCTATTTTCAAGTTTTACACAAACACACGCGCACGCACGAAAACAGGTACTTATTTACACAAACTTTCAGCTGTTCTTAAGTACTGAGGAATGCTTTTATGCGAAGGAAATACCGATAATTCGTAGCTAGGGTGTTTGTTTCTAAATTTTCTTTTGTTAAAATGCCAGAATTTACTTTAGCCAATATTAATAATTGTCCAACGAGATGCAACACAAAGCAGTCTATTTATTATTCTGCTAGTTCACTCTACATGTTTCGGATGTGAACCACACCCATCATCAGGAATACGCAAAACTGTAACTACAGCCTCCGGTACTGGTCATATTTTTTGTACAGCTACCTCCCTACGCAGATTCGCTTCTCCACATTTATATCAAGGACTAAAAGAATTCTGAGTAGAAAAAGAACTGATATCATCACACCTATAGGTGTGATGATACCAGAGGCTGTGTAATGCAATTTTGACCTCCTGATGATGAACACATGTGCTCGAAACATGTAGAGACATGAAATAAAACTTATTGTAAAACAAATTTTGTGCATCGAGTTGGTTAAATACTGTATAAACAAATTTCTTTTTTATCATACACGTACGTTGTCATCATTACATTAAGGTCAGTACATCTGTGTGCTGATTTCAAAATTTGACTCTGTAGGTGATTATTACTGTTTTATTTTAACGACAGTCTTGTGCAGTTTAGTGGTAAGAGAAAGTGTGTTTTTACGGAAATCCTTTGGTTTTTGGCTTCGAAATTGCACACTAATTTATTTCGCCTAAGATAATCACATTACCATGCATGAAATGCAGTTGGTTTGTAAAATATACATCTTTAGTAAATATGTAACAAGTTAGTTTCAAAAGTACACATTTAAAAAAAAACTCTCTTGAAATCAGTGCTAATAATATTGATTCGTTCTACGTCATGTTCAGAAAGGGCATCACAGCTTCCTGAATAATCAAATAGGTACAAACAGAGAATAAAATGAATTATTTAACTGCCTCAAAATTAGGAGAGTGTTTCAATCTCTGAAGTTTTAATGACGGAGAATCAATATCAATGGAACAAATATGCGTCATGCACGAATATGTTTATGACATTATTTGCTAGGGAAAACGGAAACAAATAAATGTGCGTCTCTTATTCGGTCTGTATGTGCGTGTAACGTATAACTCTTTAAGTGGCAGCGTTTCTTAGCAGCAGCACCACTGAACTGTTATAACCTGGACATCTCAGTATATCCATTAAGAATATCGACAGAAATCCTCATCACTTGAAATCTTGCTTCCTTTACTTTAAGTGTACTCAAGAATAGACCGAAAATAATACAAGAATACGTACGTTCGTGATAAACTCTTTTCCGCGAAACTTTAATTATTTCCTCAGAAATAAAAACCTTTAAATCTTATACTTTTTCCAAAAACGACTGATGGAAAATCTGTAACTTCAGCGCTTTTTAAATTTTCAGTTCTGATAAGTTTCAGCACTTAACAGAGATAACAGGATGTTACTGCTTATTGTCCGCAGGTTTCATATTACCAGCTGTTTGTTTTATGAAATATGTGAATAAAAAATTTTATAATTATTTATCGACCTCAAGATTTCAAGGTCACTCGAATTTGGTCGTCGTCCAGTATCAGAATTTAGAAGACGCTGTAATGGAAATTAAATCTGTTGCGACTGTCACATGGAAACGTCAGCAAAAATAAATTAAATACTTAAATGACATTGTAAATAAATTGAATATTCTCACTCCAAGTAATTTAACATTTGTATAGCATAAAGGTAAAGCTGTCCCGTTACAGGCCTGAACAGGCCCAGAGGGTTTCAGGAAGTTAAGATTCCCAGATTTCGTGACAACGGCACAGGATGGTGGTAAGGTTGTCAGCCTTACGCACCGACCGCCTTTACCCCCAGGAAATACTCCTGGTACTCATTTCTGTAGGAGGCTGAGTCGACCCCCTGGGCCATAGTGCGATCGGAAGAATTTTATGTCAATAAAAAATCCACTGACACCAGCTGGGATTTGCAGCACAGCATCTTAACCACTGTGCCACCGTGGTCCCTATTTGTATAGATAATTCCTACGGTTGGAAGAGCGTTTTTTGAAGCAGCTGTTGGGTTATTTAGTGGGAACTGAACGTAAAGTCGTACTATTAAAATTTTAATTCATGTTAACAATAATATTTTTTTTGTTTTCCCAATATTTGTTGCATTTTGTCAGTAGAAATTCACACTGGTAACTGATGGGGCAGATCAGGCATAGCCAGAAGTTTAATTTGAGAATTATTTTATTTTTAAAATATACTTTTCTTCATAACTATCAGAGACAATTGCAGGAAAAACAGAATATGTGTTATTTAGGGAAGAAACAACGATGATAGAATATCTAGTTTTATATTGAGAATAATATTAAAAAGGATTTATTTTTTTAGGTTAAGGACTAGTGGCAGGCCCTGTAAAAACAGTAATATCCTTTTGATTTTCTTAAAACTCAACAGCTTATTGAACACATTTTCAAGAAGGACGCTGTTCTACCCAATTTGATAGATAAATTTAATCCATAAAGCTTCTATCCTAAATTAAGTAACTAATAAAGATGGATGTTACGTCATCTAAAATAGGAATGAACAATAATCCTGTGCGAAATTTCAGTTGCTCACAGACGTGTTGATGAAGATTCGAGTCTGCCGGGATATGACGCCTTTGTAGGTCGGCATAGAGTTACCGACGTTTCTTAGAAGCGTGATATATCCACTTAATGGTCTAGGAGTCCACGAATTTTACTGCTAGGTACTGAAGATAACAGTAAAAATCTTGTACACCTTATACTGTAAATATGGAGGCAGTAGCTGCTCCGAAATGTCGTTAACAGCCTGTCAATCGAAACAAACTAAAAGCCCAATGGACTTGAGTCTTCAACAGTACCATTCCATACCCTAGTCACCAATTCACAGAATAAATTGAAACGCCATGTAGCAGGTACACATTAGCACTGTAGGCACACTTTTCTGGTCAGTTCATTTGTTCATAAAAGTTAAGAAGTATGATTTTTTGGAGCAATGATAGACACGTATGACGCTGCCAGCTTTAAACGCATTAACCTTTAGACGCCTAACGTCAACTATAGTTGACGTACCGCACCGCAAACTTCTAAAGTTGCATTTTATATATTTATTCAACAAATATAGGTACTGAATATTTTAAACATGATGTATACTCTCCATTTCTTTCTCTTCAAAATGCAGTTTGTTTCATAATTCTAATGTATTTGGTTCCTGTATTATTCACATTTTATATACAGGGTGTGCTAAAATTAAAAAAAATTCCGGCGCCAAAAGATTAATACTGCAGGTCTTCACGTTACAAAGTAGGTGACGGACTTGGTACGAAAGATCTCGCATGAAAGCCTTCTAGATTGTGCCGGCGACACGACAATGCGGAAGATGGGGCTTCGTGTCAGAAGACTCAAGGTCACACAATCGTTCTTTTACAAAGCGCTGTTTCCTGTCGCACACGAAAAAAATAGCGCCCGAAAAGAGAATGAATTTTACTCCGTATTGTTACCAGTATGTACGGTGGCCACGGCTGTTCAGGAGGTGTAATTTAGTCGCTGTTCCGGCCTTCTTTCCCAGTCCTCTTAATAAGCCAGATTAGTAGTATTTAATACATTAATTTTAACGTTTTTCTGTCCTTCAAATTATAGCGATTATTGTGTGATAAGTGACAATGACAGGAAACGTAGCCTGAGCAAAATACAGATGCTTCAGGTTGCTCACATCAATAAATATGTATTATAATATAATTATGAATTATAAATATCATTATCTTTATAATTCACACCTTACATTTCATAAAATCATGAAGTATCGAATTCGAGTTTCTTACGGAGTTTGATATTAAGACTGCCGTATTTTCAGAAGTGACGACGTGTAATGTAGCGAGTGTATCAGCGTTTCGGAGACATATACTGTTTCATTCTACAGGGTTATCTTAAAATATAAATAGTGTTTTTATTCAGAGCCCTTTTAGCCATATACAATACTTAACCACGTTACATCCTGGAAACCTGTAGCCTTGGAACTTCTATGTGGGTCTAACTGCACCTGTACGAATTCTAGAATGTCTTCTTACTTAAAACTTTTTTTAGAGAAGGCATGGCGCATCTCCAGTTGTGAATGAAAGTGACGGCCTCGAGAAATTTGTGGTGTCTGGGAATATACCGAATAAGTAATAGGGGGAAACCGACAAGGGGTAGTCCTCAACTCGCTATTTGTAAAGGCTGACAATTCTCCTCCTTGGGATTTAACGGACATACAGGATATCAAATGGGACCAAGCAGATGTCCGTAAATTTTTCTATGGAAAACGGAAGAGTCTTTTCGATTGTGAGGAAATAGTAGACATGTCTGCGAGATAGGGAATGGGTTATGTTAGCAAAGTGATGACGTGGAGAGTACTAGGAGTTCGCGGGTGTGATAGCACCCTCATTGATTTGCGTGTCCCACCCGAGAATGAAAAGTGCTTATACGACCTGACATTTGAAGTCATAGCAGTTGTGTTGATAACTATTCAAGTTTCCTAACTTTGGACGTCCTGTCGATTCATGAACAGTTACCGACACTTCCCAGGATACTGATGCCTCCATCTTTATGACCCGCGAAGTCAAATAATTCCACTGTACTTGAAAAGTGAAGATCCTGAAGAAGCATGAATCAAGCTGCTTTGAAAAGTTGACAAGTGTGCAGATACACTTGCTTATGATGTGCAAGGTTGTTTGTTGTGTATAAAATGTATTGTTCTTTTTGTGACAACACAAAGAGACTTCCAGGATATTCAGGTATAAAATAAATGAATTATGTATCACGAAAGGAACCTTTCGTTTCTTGTATTCTACTGTCATAAAGCCGAAATATGAAGTCAGTTTCTTTGGAAAGAGACGAAGGAGAAAAAAGACGCCTGCTGATACAGCAGAGAGATATCAGCCCGCTTCTACTAATGGTGTTGCGAAAAGGCACAGTAATTTTCTGCATTATTTGTGTTAATTGGTACGCGTGAAGATTTAATTCTAACATCCCTTAAACATTCAAATAATATAGCATATTAAAGTAATTCATAATATGATTTTTTTCCTTCAGAAATATTTTCTTACAGAGAGGTGTATATATATATATATATATATATATTTATTTATTTATTTATATATTTATACACACACACACACACACACATATATATATATATATATATATATAATTAAAGTGTGGCGTTTCGAAGAAAGTGGTTCTGACGTACTCTACAAGAAAATGCAGTAGGATGTAAAAAAGTACATGTTTCAAAGTGACAGAAGACTAGAGGACTGTAGCTTTCTGATTTAATATAAGAACAGTGAAAAATTAGTTGCTTGCAGCTCTTTCTAAAATTGAATTCAAGATAGTATGTGTCTTCTATCGCTTTCAATGCTGCTATAACAAAACTCGCCATTAGATATGATGCTAAGTTGACTGAATTAAGTTAACATTTTCAAAACATTCTTCATCGTATCCGCTGTAATGTCATCCGAACACACTCTGCAGCAAAGTTATGTTGAATATGTATGATCGGTACCTTAGCACAAGGATAGCCATATTAGTTGGTTTATTTGTAGATCCGCAGTTTTACAAGAATATTCTGGCATAGAATCCAAAAGCCTGTATCAGCTGCTTATGTCGAAGTCATTTCAGACTCACTCTATAAAGTGCAGTTACACGAACTTGCATCTGCGACGTCGACACTAAATAGGCCTGAAGGAATTAACATCTGTGACATCTGAGGTTACATAATCGGCAAAGAATGGCATGCCGTTACCTTCACTCATATTTTGAAGCAGGCAGTAGCCCGTTCCTCCAAAACACTGGCTACCATCTTTTTTTTTATAGCGCTGCGGCCCAACGCGGGCCATGGCCTCCTCATTCTTGAGGTTTCTTGATCACACACAACGACGCATCACAGTCGGTTGGACTCCTCTTGACGAGTGATCAGCTCATCGCACAGACCTCTACCTGACAATACACAACACTCACAACAGAAAAACATCCATGCCCCGGTGGGATTCGAACCCACGATCTCAGCAGGCTAGCGGCGGCAGACCTACGCCTCAAATCGTGCGGCCACAGGGACCGGCGCTGGCTACCATCTACCCCAATAAATGATGTCATTAACCAGATGTCCCCAATTTACTATTCTTGTGTTATCGACATATTTGATCTTTCAAGTGTCGATATTAATTCTACCACTAGGCGGCAAGGCCAGCAAGATCAAATGACTGTTAAAATAAAGAAATGCTGCCACTTGTGAGCGAAAATATCCATTGCATTCGGCATCACAGAAGACGAATCGGGAAGGATTGCATTCAGAAGCAGCCGTTAGAAACCGTTGCCCGTGACCACAGATACGATTTATTTATTTCATAGCCTTGGTATCCTTCTGGACGATTTATTTATTTCATAGCCTTGGTATCCTTCGAGGAGACAATCTGCACAATACCTGTCACCCATTAATGCGACTTGGAGGTAAAAATGTACGGGGGAAGATCATTAAATTTAAGTGGGTATTTGGTGTGTATGGTGCAGGGTCGAAATAATATATTAATGAAATATATGAAGTATATCGTGGTTTTTATTTTGTATCTATGTGTTAAAACACTCAAAGCACGAGGTGTTATAGTGGCTGAAGACAGGACTGCAAGAAATGCTTTACGGTTGTGTCGGTACTTTTGAAATAATTCTAACAATTTTACTGTTTGCTTTTAAGAGGCTGTATGTTAGATACGCATAAGCAGGACAGTAGCACACATTAGGAAATATAAGCATAACGTAACAACTCACACCCTTCACTGTCCTGTTGCCTCATAATGTAGAACTTTTTAAAAATGAGTCCGTCGTTCCTCGAATCACGAGATGACACGGTGTTAAATTATAGTGCTAACGATCAACAGTATCTGAGGACTTGCTGAAAACATGTACCGGGCATTAGGAGTTCATATCTCTCTTTCTCCTACAGTGCGTGGCGCAGATATGCGTCAAGGCAGGTGCATACTACAACTCTGTTAAACTATTCCAAAACACCCTACACCATCATGAATATTTAGCGAGCTAAACTCAGATGCAAGCAAAACACAAAAACCTTCTTGTGAGGTGTCATTATTTTTTCTGGTCTTAAATAAAGCTGTTGCATGCATCATGTTTCAGGTAGAATCTTCCATACTTCGGGAGAAATTTGGTTAGGTTAAATTTCATCGATATAACCAAATATATTTATATCTTAAGTTGAACGTTTACGAAGATAATGACACAATGAGTATGTGACCTACTTGCGGTTCCACTTATTGTAGCTCTTTTACATAATGCGTTATCTAAATCCGCGCAGGTTCGTCCTTGATTCGATAGCCAATCCAAGTCATGCGGCGGTGCGTGTGATGTTAAAGTACTGGGAAGCTGAAGGACGATTTTTATGAATCTAGTGTGAGGTTTTCTTACTTAGTCATTGTCTTTATGTCATTCAGATGTTAATTATACGTTAAATACACATGGTAACTTTACAGAAACTATAAATTCCTCTTTTAATATGTTTGATAATCAATAAATGCAGAGCAAACTATGATTATCTAAACTTTTTCTTGCCATTGTATTCGTAACCTTGCAACACCGTATATACTGAGGTTTTTTGGATATATCAATGTAATTCTTTTTTAAGGTACGTTCCCGCGTGGCAGACTCTCCCTGAAACACCCTACGTATTTTGACAAATGTTACTGTAACCAAACATCGTCAAATTTAATGGAAAAATTTTCAGCCGATCCCGAATTCTTAACTGTTAACAGAAGAACAGAAAGTGTTGGATGTACAGACGTAAGTATTATACTTCCATAACACCAAAAGCAGAGAGCGTAAATTCTAAGCGCATTTATTTTGCAGTTTACTCTTTCATTATACAGGGTGGGCCAAAATTAGGTACACAGTGTATAGTTAATTACTGTATACATAGTTTTGCGCAGCATATAATGTTAGTTTGTCACCTATGTTACGGACACCGCATTGGTCCCATCCTCAAGTGTCTAGCAATTCAAGGAAAATTCCGGGAACACTGAAGTAGCCTACGCGTTTATGTAGGGAATGGTAGGGGCGGCGATCGGTTCTCAGAAAACGTGAAGCTAGACCGTAGGGAAGGTGGAGCGTGAAGGAGGTGAAAAAGAGGAAAGAAGAGGAGTTGCCAAGTACACCGTGAGGTTGAACGGCCCCAAAACTGAAGCCACCGCCAGGTGCAGTAAGTGGGACGGGAAGGACAAATGTTTGCTTCGACACCTGTTTACAAACCACAAGTTTTCTTCCCACTGCTTGCTAGACCAATTTATTTACATCCATTTACCAATGGACCTACACTGTGAAATTGGTGGAATTTGTACATCTGTATTTGAAGACAAGGTTACGGTATGTCGTATAGTACTGATTATTAACGCAATACAAAAATGTTTTTAGTTAGCCTTTGGAGAGTAAGGTGCTGGGAAAAGTTAAATTTTATATTTCAGAGAGTCTTTAATTGTTGAATTGTGCAACAAATAGAAATGTTATCTCATTTTATCCCTAGAGGAGAGTCTCTTTCATTACAAGAACAGTAATAGATAAAGTAGTCTGCATACCGTACACATTTACATTAAATATACCTCGACACAATGTATAAAAATGCTTCGCGAACTTATCATTAAGATTTATTTAATTAATACACACACAAATGCACATATGTTCATTGAATGATCTAAAATTCCCATTAAAACACTTAAAAAATTCTTACATATTTCGATCATACGATCATCCTCAGGGAGCATACATTGTTCCTTGCTAAGGTTGTAGTTTAAAAACACTCAGCGTAAGGATGCAAATCACTAAGTGTTTTTAAACTATAACTTTAGCAAGGAACAATGCAACATTCCTGAGGATGATCGTATGATCGAAACATGTAGGAGCGTTTTAAGTGTTTTAATGTGAATTTTAGATCATTAAATGAATATATATGCATTTATTGGTGAATTAATTAAATAAACTACAGAATGCACGGTGCAACGATAAAGATTATCATTAAGAGTTAAAATTGATACAGTTCTTGCTACATGTGTTGCTTTATGTTTGCCATGCACGTTCGGTTTACCGGGGATTATATTAGCATAAATTTTAGTAAAGTAAATGAACACTTGGAATGTGTTATCTGCATCAAGCCTAAACCTCAGTTCTGACTATAAGTGTTTGCATTGTTATGTGCATCGTTGCCTGTGGGATTGATGTAGTACACTTAACAGATGTCACGTCCTTCCTCACCAAAGTTGAATCCCCTGAAACTGATGCAAACAAGTGAAATGCGTTTAAACGGTTTATTGATTACAACAGTGAGCTATATTATGTTCTGTGGAACAATTGTGATCTGATTGCTTATACAAACATATGTGTTGGCACAAGAAGTAGACATGTGGGAAATGGAACATAGCACGTATTCATGATGGGAAATGTATCAATTGTTTGGTAGAAACTATCGCAGTAAAGACAACATGAAAACAATGAAATCAAGCGTAAAAGAATGATGAGTCGTGGGTACTTAAAGTGTGTGGATGTGAAACAGTTGAGTCTGAAGATGGGTTGGAATAACAATATTTTTTTGTACATGATAATGAACGTTGGGTCTGTTACACGTGGGGCTACTGAATTTTTTGACCAGACAAGTTATTAACTGTGAAAGAAACGTCCTGTATTTTAAAGCTGTTAAGTGATAAGCAGGGTTAGTTATTTTTGACTGGACATCCTTGATTTCCCGGTCAGTGTTCCAATATATAATATTAAAGTAACATTCGAACTAATTTATCGTACTGGAAGCATGAAATGTGCAAAATATGAATCTAGACTGGAATAGGATCCAGAAAATATTTCGCAGTTCTTGCTAGCCGATTTAACAGCCGTACTGGAGAATACACGCATTGATTCAGTATGTGGACCTTAAATTTAAGGTCTTATTTCTACAGTCGCTGTGCATTGTACATGTATAAATATAGGTCCGTTTCTCAAGTGACTGACGTTTGTCATAACCTGAGTTTTGAGATATAATAGTGAACGAAGAACTACCTATTGTAGGATGTTATCGCTTAAATACAAAGTGTTCACAGCAATGGCCGTCAGGAATATTATCCATCATGGCACTTCTGGGAATTTGCATTTGTGCCACGCAAGTCCATAATGTTGCTTTGACACGAAATGCGGCATCCAAAATTAAACAAAATAATGTGTCTCGTGTTTCCACATTTTGTAGATACATCAGACTTTCTATTTGTCTGCACAGATACATTTCTAGCGCTTAAGGTTCGGAGACCACGGTGGTTAATGTTGTGAACGACCACAACTGATCCGTCTTACCAGAGAAGTTATGATCGTGATGCGCACCGAACGGATACAATGATAGGGTGCTGTTGCGTATTTCAGAAACAAATGCAGCCTTATTTCATAAGGTCTTACAGATGTGACATTCTTTGCAGCATGTAATGTTGCACCGCTGCAGACAAGTTTATCTTCATAACCTGCGACAATAGGACGTATAGTTGCATTATATTTATGGATGGGATTTGACAAGATGAATGATACACTGAAGTTAACGCATCATGTCGGGCATCACTGGTATATTTACAAGAGTATGCATCTGATTTCATAATATCTTTACGTGTATAATGTAAGACATGAGGATAGATAAGAGAAACACAATAAAGTTATTCTTGTGTTTATTGGACCGTGCGTCATCTTGACGGTTGAATAAAGATAGACCAAATTGATGTCACTTGCTTTATTATTTCATTATTTAATTTTCAACACGTTTCGGATGTTAGTACGTCCATTCTCTGGAGCTTGCGACTTATTTGTTGAGTTATTTCATGGGTTGTATTGTTCTGGTTCGATGCGTGTTGGTGTTACGTTGTGGTTTGGCTGGGGTGGTGTAGTATCCGTATGCAGGCTGAAGCT
>Ga0123352_10005252_pt1 | contig 19423 bp, 9 predicted proteins | sample TergutLab28metaG_FD_89700 | JGI IMG/M metagenome (GOLD analysis project Ga0123352, IMG submission 89700) | Labiotermes labralis P1 segment gut microbial communities from Petit-Saut dam, French Guiana - Lab288 P1 | ecosystem: Host-associated > Arthropoda: Insects > Digestive system > Gut ... | reverse complement strand
GGAGCTACTTGAATGAAAAAAGTAGCGGCTCCAGGTCTAGAAAAGAGAGATTAACGGCTGTGGGGACCCGTTGCGCTGACCACGTGACACCCCTCTATCCGCAAAAGTTGGCACTAACTTCGCTGACCGGCGGCGACCGCCGTGTCGGTATAGTTCGTGTGCGGACTAAGGCCACGGAGTTTACTTACAAATGACGTGTTCCCAAAGACTGTCCACAAATCAGATGTTTGTACCTAGAACAGTTTTCTCCATAAGACATAATGTGGAACAACACCAAGAGTGCAGTCACCAGCCACAACACTGTTGGCACACGGTGGTTGACTTATGAATAGAAGGGTTCATGTAAATAGTTTATTTATATTGTTGGAAGGAGGCATAACAGATTGATAATGCATAACAATAAAAATATGTGAATGCCAGTAATGAAATGTGCAAGGTCAGGTGTCTTTAATATTCACTGTCAGACAGGACAAGTTCTTTCAAAGGTATTTAACACTCATTGAAAGTGCTTGTCTCGCAAGTTCCTCCTAGCAGCCATGTAACTACCATGTGTCAGTTCATGATGCTTTCATTTGTTTACCCTGCCACTGAGAAACAGAAATGTTCCCTTTCTCTAAACATTTTTAAAGTACACTTAATATAACCATCATAAGCCTGTTAATAATCTAGTAATATGTATCTACTAAAATCACCATTGGCACAAAGGTAATTCGTGTAATTTTTATCAGTAAAAATGATTCAGAGTAGGAAATTGGAGATAATGAGGACAGTGGTAAATGAAAGGAAGTTCAGATAATGCTATTTTGAGGCAGGAATTCTGCCATATATGATTAAACAGACTTACAAACGTGCAGTTTGTGCCACTCAATGTGTTAAGGGCATGAAACTGATATTACATTGATATCTTGTTACTAGGTGATACTGGGTATGGGTTACAAGGAAAATGTGGACATCTGGTCCGTAGGGTGTATTATGGGTGAAATGATACGTGGTGGAGTGTTATTCCCAGGCACTGACCACATCGATCAGTGGAACAAAATCATAGGTAAGCAGCTTGCTAATTGTGTTACCTTTCAAATGTTGTGATGGAAGCTTCTGTGCATTTGAAATCATCTTTTGATAATCTGCTGCAGTTAGGGAATAAAAAGGGCAGGAGGGAGAATTACCAAACTGCACACAGTATGACCACCTGCACTTTCTTCCTTCCATCTCATCTGCCTCCCTCCTTTAAGTCCTTAAATGAAAGTCCAGTCACTGTTGACCTTGATTGATGTCACTCTTACATTGTCACATAGAACCCTGTGTTTAAATAAAAAAAAAAAGTTCAGCAGCATTGTCATACCTACCCATATCTGAGGAGAGAGACAGCCCTCCTTCTTTTCTGGTGATGCAGTACTTGTACTATTTGCTTCAGGACTTTAATAAAGTAAGCTAAAATGGCTTTAGTCATCTGCCTTCTACATTTTTTTTCCAATAGGAAGCACTGTGTACATACATACAGACATACGTATGTACATACACACACACACACACATATACATACACACATGCACATGCACACACATACATACGTGCATGCGCTTTTGTGTGTATATAACATTTTGAGTCTAAGGATTCAGGTCTTCTGTGTAGTTACACTAAGGAGCAGTATTTCTGACTCCTGACATTTTGAAGGAACATATTGCCTTCATCTTCAAGGCTCAAGGAACCATATGAACATGAAGGCGGTATATTCGTTCAAAATGTTGGGATTCAGAAACTGCGCTACTCAATGTAACAACTTAGAAGATGTGAATCCTCAACCTCAACACTGTGCAAACTTCAGATCTTGCATAAAGTTTGCTTACAGAAGTGAAGCTTTTAAATGCTTGGTTATATCAAGGCAAAGTTAATGCATTAAGTTACAACCAGGAAAATTTTAAAATTAACTTCTTGTAGGTTTTTCCTGTTACGTAACTTCCAGTATTAGAATTTAGATCTGCAAGATCCCGATATACTTTACTGCTTGCTTAATCGTTTTGTTTTAATACTTTTTACCCCCATTCAGAGCAACTTGGAACACCATCACAGGATTTTATGAAACGACTACAACCAACAGTGAGAAATTATGTGGAAAATCGACCACGGTATCCTGGATATGCATTTGATCGGCTCTTCCCAGATGTGCTCTTCCCGTCCGATTCTTCTGAACATAATAAATTGAAAGGTATTGTTTACAACCACAGAAGTGACATTTTGTGCATTTTTCTGTAGTATATGCTAACTTTCAGGAGTAGGAAATCAAATCAGGTCATGAATCCTTCAGATCACAATCCATGCTTTCTGGTCAGAACTATGAAGCATGTTCAGTAAGTAAGGTTCCAAATCTTTAACTATTATTTTAATCAAGCATTTTATTTTTCGGTAGGGTGTAGCACATGTAGTATGGGGAACATGCAGTAGATGGTAGAGGAGTCAGATGCCATTCAGGGGATAAGTTGATATGCATTGGCAGTAACGTTAGAAACTTTTACCTGCGAAGAAGTTCACTGTGTTAGTCGATTTTTATGGGTGAAACATTCTGCCACAATCAAAGTTCACCATAAGCTGATACAGACAAATGGTAATAGCACATTGTAAATGCAGCACATCAGATCAAGGACAAATGTGAATGGAGTACAAGTGGAGGAACTGATTTTGGAAGACCAGTAGGTCACAGTTCTGCAGAAGCAACAGTTGAGAGATCACAGATTCAACAATGATGAAAGGGAGGTGGCTGTTCATGAATGGTTTCAGTAGAAGATCCTAATGTATACTGTGACAGAATTTTTAAACTCATTCATAGATGGAACAAATGCTGAAAAATAATGATACTACAGTGGAATAAATGAGACAACAATATTTAATGTTGTTGTCTCATTTAATTTTTATTACTTAGGGTTCCTTTCTTATGGAACATCCTTCATATAAAACATGTGAAGGACATAAACCTTACATACAGTAAACTAATAATAGGCTAACATTAAAGGAGATCAGGAAGATACAAATTACATTTATTTTAGTTCAATTAAAGTTGTTGTTTTTTATCGGTAATAAGTTGGACAAATTGGTAATTTTTCAGCAAACCACATTTTTCTCTATCATCTGTTTTGAATATATTGTGTTACTGTTATGGTTAAAGACTGAAATCTGTTGCTGCCAGTTCGTACTAGTATAAATTTGAAATCTCCAGGTGGAGCAGACAATACTTATATTCTGTAGTAAGAACTAGGATTTACTGCAGCCACTGGTAAGCACCCAAATGAGAGATGGAAGTCATCATATTTAATGCTGTTTTCATTGCAAGCTAGTTCTTACCACATTTATTTCAGTTAAAACTGTTTTTGGCCAATGAAGCATTGAAAAAAAGCTATGATTGGTGTGAGTTAAAAGGCCCAGTATTTAGTGAGTACCCTTGCCAGTTTAAACTGTTTCCTAACCACTTGAAACAGTTGTGTACAGTCAACACTAGCCAGCCTTGCACATGCTATATACACCTTTCTAACTTACAGGCATTTTTCTAACATAGGATACAAACTTTACCTTTCATTCAGTACTAGAATAAATACAGTCAGAACAGCATGGTATAGCTACAGTTTTTTTTTACATTTGTGTAGGGAGAGAGGCATATGTCTTTATAAAGTTCAGAAATTGCCTGTGTACTGTACACTTGTGTGTTAGTGACCTTGGTAAGTATATTTTACATCTGAGTAATTAAGTAATGCAGATTATCCTTGTCTGATTGACAGCAAGCCAGGCTCGAGACTTGTTGTCACGGATGCTAGTAATTGATCCCGAGAAGCGGATATCAGTAGACGAAGCTTTGTTGCATCCCTACATCAATGTGTGGTATGATGAGGGAGAAGTGAATGCTGTAAGTGTTCTGCTTTTTTAAAAGTTCACTTACTCAGTTTTTAGAGCTGCTTTTAATACTGGTCTATTAATTTGGCTCAAACTGAACTTCATGCATACACAACTATGGTAAGATAAGTCAATACTTTTGCTGTGTTACATGTATGAATAAAATAAAATTTGTATTCCTCAGAATACAGCTGTTTTATTTGAAACCTTCTGAACAAGATTTTGTAAGTAAATATGAAACTAACTGAGATGTAGGGTTTGAGATGATCCCATGTATTTAAATACCAGAATGTCACAAAACTATCATTTGTATAAACATGTTTTCTGCTAAACTAGAGTGACTTGTTCATCGTTTCAAACTTAAAATCAAAAAGCATGAGTCTGAATCATAAGTTACAAGTCAAATGACTTTGCACAAAGTTTGTGTGAAGGTTGGCTGTCATATACAAAATTTTTATTGACTATATGTAAGTTTTTAAATCTTACATTGTGATGGTGCTTTACAGCAGCCAAATACATGTGTCTGTCATTATTTGACCAACTTTTAATATAATCTCTGTAATAATTAAATATTCGGTATATAAAAGAATTGACATTGTCTGCAAACATTATATATTCTGTACTATGCATTGTAGTCCTTCAAAAATATCATGAAGTATTTCACAGCATGGCTGTTTTCTTAAAATTATCTTAAGTTTCTTCTGACAGCTACCACATTGTTAAAGTGCTTATGAAATATGATGAAAGAAATTAGTTTTTTAATAGGCATTGTTTACTGTGTGATGCAACCATCATCTTTATTATAGTTTGTGATACTATGTCTTGTACCTTTTCTTGTGGAAGATGATAACTGACCATTATTTTGACCATTGCTCTTTAACTATGTTAGTGCAGATGCAGGAGGTACCAGTACATCTTTCAGTCTGTAGTTGTTATGGTGCATTTTTACTTTATACTGTGGAGTTCGTTTGATATATTCAGCATTCATAACCCTGACAGTGTTTCTTTCCAATGAGTGCGCTGCCTTTTGGTATTTTCCCTCTGTACTAGGCAGTGAATAGTGCGTATTTATTCAACAATGGAACAATGTGTTAGTGAATATAGGTGAGTTTGTGTTGACTGTAGTTAATTCTGTTGTTTGCCATACAGCCTGCACCTGGCCCATATGACCATTCAGTGGATGAGCGAGAACACACGGTGGAACAATGGAAGGAACTCATATACCAAGAAGTGATGGAATATGAGATAACACATGGCCACAATGCCCTAAGTTCAGCTCACGGCACAGCTCGTGCCCCAAATAACGAGGAATCTGAGGACATGGTAGATGGACAGCGTGCAGCAAGGCGGTAGAGCCTAGAGAAAGAGCCTGAGTCTGACTTACTACCCTCATCACCGCCACCATCACCACCACCACCACCACCACCACCACCACCACCACCTTCAGACTCGGGCGAGGGCTCCCAGGAATAAGTCCCATCAAAGCAGATGTGACTACATTTAGAAAGAAGAACTGACACCATTCAACACACAGCCTGACACTGAGTTTGGTTTTAAATTACAGGTCTTGAAAAGGTTGCTTCTTGAAGATGTGGACTAAATAATTTGGACTTCAGCCCATCACTGGGACTCAACATCACAAACCCTCTCTTTATAGTCACAGTAAAACAGTTGTCTGTCAAGAACAGAGACTTTACTTCCTGTCAGTGTAGTTTACAAAAGGGACTCTTAGTAAATCATAAATCCAGTATTATGAAGTGGGTGTGTTTATGTAGATATTGCGACTTTCTTTTTTAACTGAACCTTGTTACATAAACAGTATGACACCTGAATATTTTTTGTTAATGCTGTTGCTTTTCATTTAGCTGATGGTAAACACTGAAAGAGGGGGAAATTTGTTGTTGAATTTTGCAAGTGAACAGTAGTCTACAGATGTGTATTTATATTCTCATAGTATGGTAGGTTTTCATCTGCTGTACATCTGACAAAATACAATTGTGTGCATTAGAACTAAATTTTGTCCTCATTAACAAAGACTTGATTTGTATATTGCAGTTTTCAAAATTAATAATCTGTCTTGGAGAATAATATTATCTGAAGCAACCCCAACGTTAGGTACTGACTTACAATACGTAGGTTTCCCTTCTTTTTTGCGTATGAAATTTGATATAAGAGTATTTTTGAAAATCCGTCAAGAAAATTCAACTTCCATTAAAATCAGACATTAATAACAAGTACTTTATACATAGACCAAAATACATTTTTGATTGTATCCCTCTCAATTCTTAGAGTGAAAAATGTTCCAGACAAAGGTTGTAGAGAAACTCAAAACACACCTTTTATGTTCAGTTCTCGAAAATCATGGCAGTTTTGAGATAATGTGGAAGAATATAGTAGAACCAGAGAGGCCACATATAACATAATATGGTGCATTCGCCCATCACACTGGATACCTAAGGCTACAAACACACACACTCAGAATATATAATACTTATTGCTTTTCTACTGCAACAATGGTTGCACAAGCGAGTCTCAGTGTTGCCTTATATGTGCAGTGCCTGTCTTGTTAAGTGCTATATATGTCAGAAGCACTACTTTCATCATAGTGGGAATCATGAGCAAGGTGCTGGCAGCCTGTGCATTGTAAATAGTTCGACTTGCCTCCTTTGTTAGTAGCCCTTTGTCTCTGAAGTATGGCGCATCTGACCCTGGTTGCCCTGATTAAAGTGTTTATTCCATCTGCTGGACACTACCGTCTCCAATACTCTTTCATCAGAAGACTGAATCCTTCCTTTCTGGCATCCCATTTTTTCAGGCAAGCATGGGCTTGCAAGGTCAAAATATTTACCTTTATTCAACTTATTACATCTAAAATATGTGAGAGGGGCCTGGTGGTCTAGGGGTAATTGTTACTGAATTTGGTTCTGAGTTGAATCCTTAGTGAGATCAGTGTGCAGTTCTTTCATCTGCATAATGACACTTTCACCTTTGCCAAAATTAACACCATGGGAATGTGAAGAATACTAGCCACCTCTCCCCCTCCCCTCAAGGGGTTCAGAGCCCTCATTTAGCTGTACACCCCAGTACAAACCACCATTCTTATGATTACCCTATCACTAGGGGTAACAAAATTCTGTCTGCAGGTGCCTCCACACTAAACAAACATTAAGAAGCATTCAGTGTAAATACATAAAAATTGCAGAGAAACCTATTGAAACTTGTGTCTAGTGTAGGGTGGGGGGGGGGGTCATACCTAGTTAATTACAAGTGAATGAGAGTGCCAGTACATATGCTGGTGCATACTGCAAAAAAACGAGGTTTGATTTACTCTGTATTGTTCATAAAATGGCTATGAATTTAATTTGTTGTTGCATTTGAAATTGATAATAGCCAGTAAGGGGTCTGGAGATTGTCAGTGCACTTCTGATTCACTGTGAAGAATGATTGTTAATTGTTCTGAATTGTTTAGAACACTTTTTAACAATTTTTCTTTGGATCTGCTGTATTGGTGCACCAAAACACATAATTAAATGATGTCAGAATGTATCAGTAATTCTGAAGCCTCCAGCATGTATTGGTTTGGAACGTTTATCAACTGTTTCTTCCTCTGAAGCCCACTTCATTTTGCTAGTTCAATCCAGTGTCATAATAAAGGAAGGAAGTATTTTCCAGTCAACATCTGTCAGTGTAGATCAGCACTCATGAAGTTCTGTATGTATAAATTGTAGTACAGAACTCCTTGTTCAGAACTTATCATAAGTAGTACAAGCATGATTGTAGTGTGTGTGTGTATTAGAACAAACATACAGACTGACTGAAAGGTGACTGAGAGGGAGATACTTTTCTTTAATTTCTGTGCTCCCAGTGACACTTTACACTGTTAATAGAAGTTACTTAAGTTTAAGTACTTCAACTTGGAACAAATATAAATACAGAGGTTTTTGTAACCTCAGTTTTAAGTGTAATTTCTCTTATGTCAGAAAGGGAATTTTGACTGGTTTTTAGCTACATTTCATTTTTATTTTCATACAGTGGACCCTTTAGCATGACTTGTTGAAATACAATGTTTTTTTATGTATTAATGCAGTAATAATGTATATATATATATATATATATATATATATATATCTTGAGCAGTTAGCTCAAAGTGATTCAGTTGCAACAAGTATAAGTGCAAGTTTTTTGTCACTTTATGGGGCTGTCCGTGTAATGACTGGTATGTTTCTATGCACAGTGCAAAAATTGGATTTTGTGTGTGGATATATTTTTTATTATTGATGTTATTCTCTGCAGGAACAATACATGTCTGTGGATGCTGAGCTTTTGTGAGAAAATGAAGTGGTTGTGTAGGTGACTGTCTCAAAAGATGTGAAATTTTCCAGTTCTTGTGTTGAATTTCTTTTTCTTCTTTTGAAAGAAGACTTCTCATCTTCCAACAAAGAACTTGAATCATGTTAAAAGGTTTCAGTCCGGTCCAATGAAATCAGTTTGTATGTAAAAACAAACTATATAATGAAAAAAAAAAAACACTCATGAAGACATTGTAACAGTTTCATTCTTACACTCAAGATTGTTCAGAGTTGGTCAAGAGATGTGTCTTGTGCTTTTATTTTCCCGTGCTGTCTGTGATCTTATTAGGGCAGAATGCAATGAATGTGGCATGAAGGTTTTTGTTTACTTGTTTTATTGTCCTTCATCTGCGAGTGCTGTGGTAGCTGGGTAATGTAAGAGAGTTCTGCCCCTCGTCCATTGGTCAACCATTTGGTTGAGACAGGGCAACAGTTCCATAATAATCAATTTGTCGGTGTCCGTGTGAGTTCCAGCAGTGTTGATGTTTTAGTAGAAAAGATAAATACAGTTATACCCTTTCTTCCGTGATGTTATTGTAGCATCACCATTATGCCAGACAAGGCAACCAAACAAATCTCAAAACCTATTTTCCCCCAAATTTCTTGCACTTGCGGGTATTCTGCATACTGTAAATATGGTATTGTTCCGATCCTTTTGTGAATACGTATATAAATCTGATTATTAGGTAAATATAAATATATAGTCATAGTTGTGATCAACAAGAAGATGCTGTAGAAATTTTGGAGTCTTATGTATGGTCTGGAAAATTGGCATTGACAGAAAATATGACACATGTTAAAGCCAGGTATTGATGCTGAGCTGTACTTAGTATAAAACTGTAGAACCTTCTCATTGTAAATCCACGTATTCCTAGTGAACATGGGAATTACTTTGTTCTTTGACCTTACATATATGACTGTTTATATGTTTATTAGTATTATTTTTGTGTTTATTTTTATTTTTTTAATTTTTATTTTTATTATGAAAGCCAATTTGTTTGTACACTGAAAAATGTGCTCAGAATCAAAATCAAGAAAGTGCAATAACAAAAATCAGCGTGTGTGCTGGAATTGTAACAAGTTGTGTACTGCTCATTCACAGGAAAGGAAACACACGATCCATGATTTTAACTGAAACATGTACATGAATGAATTGGTAATTGAAATCAGTGTGTGATATAATAATATACTATTGATGGACACCAATAAATCGTGGCCACTGATGACTAAGCAAGTAAGGGGGACTGTCTTATAGATATTATCATCATCTTCCCATCATGTTATATTAATAGTAATCATCTTCATTATATCTACAGGTTGACATAACCTTGATAATGCTATGGGTGCATTTCAAGCACAGCATCTAATGTGAACATTTCGGTTTTCAAAGAGATTGGTAATTATTTAGTAACTAGTAGTATTTTCTTGTGTTGCCACTGTCAAGCAATGAAGAGTACATAACGTCATGTTCTTAAGGCTCTGAATATACAGGAGCATTATTGTAAGTTTGTTCCTGCAGCTACCTTGCACATGGCTTGTGCACAGTATCAGCTTAGTCAAATAACATGCCTGGCACCAAGGAAGACAACACTGTAATTTATCATGCATAGCCGTCTTTAGGACACAAATTTCCAGGGTAAATATTAGTTTTTACAATGTTAAGTATGCACATACAGCAGTATCAAAAGGGCCATTGACAGAATAAAACATTTCATCAGTATGGTAACTTGAATAGGTTCCACAGTGCATGTCACAAACTAGAAGTTGGTGCACAGACTACACATGTGAGCAGTGTAAGCCATCATGAGATAGGACAATACAAGGAAGCTAGATGGACTGTTGATTGCATTACTAAAACTACCTAGTGTTGGATCAACCATTAGTCCATTAAAATAAATATAAATGTGGTAATATTCATTGAATATTATGATAAAATAGGAAAAATAACAGTTTGTTGTTTACAAGCATTTTTATTGGTAAGGTTAAGGTTTATAAACATACGAGAGTCCACACACGTGGTCTCCAGCTAAATAAATGGTAGGTGGAACAGTGCTGTTTGTCTGCATTGTGTGAGTTTCCACTGTTAAGTGGTTTTTTGTAACATGATTGAATGCAGATGTATTACAGCCCATATTGAATGCATCAGTTATTCATATAGAAATATATCTGGACCTAATCACACTATAGAAGCCATGTAGTGTGGAAAGTTAGGCATTTTGTTCAAAGAACATTTACAAAGATATTGTTAATTTACCAACCACCAACAACATAGACTGTTTGGGTTTATGAACCTTATACATCTCAATCACAAAACATATAATCAAGTAATTGATACAATAGACCCTTGATGTAAGGGACAAATAGAAGTGGAGGGAGTGTCCATTAAACCCAAATTTCCCTTACTTTAACTTTTATTTAAAACCCCATAAAAATACACCCCCCCCCCTTTTTCTTCAAGGGGGGGGGGGTGTGGAAGTACAAAACCACATCACATTTGGCATATCAGCAAATGTCTCCTATATCAAATAATAATGAATATTTCTGAAAATGTAACTTTTTTTTGGACACTATTGCTTTATCAGCTCTACTCCATACGTGTGGCTGCAACATGTACACCAGATTTAACCTTTTGGTTAACTCTGGCTTTTGGTTTAAATTTAAATGCACATGAGATTTCTTCGCATCTATCTCATACATCATACTTATTAACTTTAATGCAAAAAAAAATTATCACAAATGTTCTGCAGATGCATATGGTCACTGCAAATATAAAAATTCAGATGAAATTATGAAGAACATCAATCTCATCTTCTGTGTGGATAGGTGATACATAAAATTCCGTGGTGTGTAAAGAAATTTTCTCTTTGGAAAACAATGCTGCCAACAGATTTTGTGAAAACAAATAGAAAAATGGTTCATATTTTTTTCACAATTGGTGAATGTTTGCCAAACTTGAGGGGTCTCTACCACATTGGTTTGGTACTTGTGAAAAAAATGTTGTCTGTGAAATCTGAGATCGGCTAGATTGAGGATTTGCTGTATTTATGCTATTTATTCATAACATTACATTCATCTGACAATTATAATATTTATTCTAGTTGACATGATACATCTATTCTTAAATAGTTTCAGTAATACAATTAACAGACTGTACCTTCCATATGCTGTCCCACCTCATGGTGACTCACTCAGTTGAAACATGCAGTAGGTGCAATTGGTATAGATGACTCCTAGGCTGTATGACTGTTTTCAGTGAGTGTATCTGGAAGACAAACAGGATCCAGCATTGGGAAGAAAAATAGGTTACACAAGCAATGCAAACAGAAAATTTGTGTTAGGTTTACCAGTAGTGATTCATAAGCATGTATGTGGACCAGTTTGTTACAATATGTGTTAATCTGTTCTGATTTCATTTTGACCTAAAGTGAAAATTTGTCTCCTAGGATATGACACCATGTAATTTCTTCCTTTTTTTCAATAAGATTACACAAACATGCTTTAATTATGTTTTGAAAGTCTGTTGTTCAGATCAAGGGTAAGAAAATTTTCTTGATTTACTTCATATCCCCCAGAGACATGGCTCCTGCCTTGCCCTTTACTTGCCACTTGTATTAATCCTGATCTACACTTTTATCACCACATCAAGTTTTAGAACTACGAAACAAAGTAACATTTGCTTTTCCACTATTATTGAGTATAACAGCAAAGGACATTAAAAGATACAGTTGCATTCAGAATTGGTGATGGAGTGTTACATATATATATATATGATGTATAAAAAGTTTATATACAGTGAAACTTAGGGTTTTTTTGCTCTCAGATTTTATGTGTTCCTGATTTACATTTATGTTTACATTTTTCCCAAATTTGCACTTCCTGTTTCTTGAGGCATGGCAGTAGAAATTTACCATATTTTATGTTCACATTGTTATGTTTCAGAAAATTCAAAGAAGTCTTGGGGCTGTTTAGTTCAAGAATATTTGTATATGTTAAAGTTTTTGACTGTCACTTGAGAGAACTTGTCTGCTCAGAGACATGAACACACTGTATCATTATAATGTTGAAAGTGAACTATACAAGTGACAGCTCAAGAAAGAATAAAAGATAAATATGACTGGACTGGTTAAAGAAACAACATGCGACATAGGTTAGTAGGTTTACATTTACATTATCATTGTGTTCAAATGTGCATACATATTTTACATGACTTGTCAAAGTTATGGTTTAAAGCAACCCACATTCTTTTTATGTTATATTTTTTTTCATTTCCTAGATTTGACACTTTCCTCAATTGTACATATTTTTTGATAGTCTGTAAACTGCCTGAAGGGTAATATTGAATATTCTTTCATATAATGTACTCATAATGTTAGTGACGGATGGACTGAGAGAGGTCAATGTTCTGCATAACCGAAAGCATTATGTAGGTAACCACCAATGATTCCATGGAACCCAAGAATTAGCAAAAAGTGCATTGAGGATTTTACAAATGTGTAAGATACTTAGAACCTATTAGTGAGTCGTGGCATTTTCTTGTAATTTTGATCATGGTTCTCCAAGGTATGGCACAGTGCTTTAGTGTTCGTCAACCAAGAGATGGCTTACAGTTTCATTTCCAGATGCTTGATGGAAACATTTTGTCACCTTAAGAACACTAATGCTTGGAAAATAATGTTTATGCTTGTAGCAGAGTGTGCATAGTACTGTATATAAAGCACTGGGGATCTAGTGATCTGAGGTTTTGATGCTGAACTCCCATTTGAAAGGTTCTGAGTGTGCAGTTTTTCTGCTGTCAGAATTTAACCTCCCACCCCATCCTGTGGTTCAGATCCCACAAGCTATTGGTTCCCTTGGCATGCCATCATTTCCATGGTCACTATAACTTTGAGTAATAGATCTGCCCTCTGGGTGCCCCCACCTTAGAAATGGACTTCATGCCATGGCCTAGTTTGACACTGGTCAGGAAGATCAACACAGGTCACATGTGGAGATACTAGAAGCTAAAAATCATGTTCAGACAGCAGTTTTTTTTACACTTCAGTTATTTTGGAATTTTTTAAAAACAAAATCCAGTTATCATCTCTACTTTTATATACATATTCCTTTCTGTGTTCCTTTTAGGACTTGAAAGAATCATAATAGTAAAAAAAAAGTGGAAAACATGCATATAGGATGGATGCAGGTTTTTTTCCAAATCAAAAACAGGAAATTTACTTAATATTATTTAAGAATTTTTCCATATGCAGAACAATGAAGGATGACTATTCAATAATATATCCTTATAGGCCATAACATATTTATTACATTTTTTCTCTCTTTAATTATTAACAGGTGACACTGAAGTATGTTACAAAAGAGACTATTTTAATGTCCTGTATAAATTTGAACAATTTTCTTCATGTCCTAATGGACTTTTTTGTGTGTGGCTTTCAAGTTTGGACCAACTTGAAGATTATCTCAGTGGAAAATTGTTTTACTAAATGTTATCTTCTTTTTGTGTATGAGTAACTGTTCTTAATTTAGTATGGGGAACTAAAATTGAACTGTAAATACCAATTAACTCATTACCAACCTGGAAAACACACAAATGCTCACCCGATTAGTATATAATTGCATAACCACTGCAGTCAGGTAGACTCCAGACTCAGCCATTTAGGTAAATGCTGTATAACTTCAGCTATGTTTGTAAAAAAGGTAAAGCAGTCCCGTCATAGGCCTGGACAGGCCCAGAGGGTTCCAGGAAGTTAAGGTTCCTAGATTTTGTGACAATAGCACAGGATGGTGGTAGGTTGTCAGCCTTACGCACCGGCTGCTTTTACCCCCAGGAAATACTCCTGGTACTCATTTCTTTTAGAGGCTGAGTCAACCCCAGGGCCATAGTGCAATCGGAAGGATTTTATGTCAATGAAAAATCCACTGATACCAGCTGCGATCGAACCAGCAACCTTCCGATTTGTAGCACAGCACCTTAACCACTGTGCTACCGCGGTCCCCAAGCTATGTTTGTACTGATCAGAAATTATGCATTTTCAGAGAATGGTGTGACAACTGTTGTTTCCTTCTCCTCTGTGACTTAGTGTTGCCCATTATGTCAAATACATAAATGGAGTAGTGCTTAAATAAGTACAGGTCTGCATTCACATAGGTAAAAGGCAAAAAGTCTTTTGTCAGTGAGATGATGCAAATACATTAATGTTTCATACTAGCTAGTTTCTGTACAATTACTACATGTACTTCACCCATACAATCACTGATATATTCTGAGAGGCACTGCCTGTTTATAACATGGAGTTAGTTTGGTTTAACTGGTATCATTACATTTTGTTAAGTGCAGCCAAATTCTCTTTATTCATTTCCAATATAATTCATCATCTGTTAATTCATACTCAGATTAATCAACATTTATTCCTCATCAATATGTTCTGTTGGACTGACTGCAGATCTCATTCCACAGTGCTTAATTTTTACTTTGTTATTAGCCAAATTCTACAGACCTTCACACACCCAGAGAAGAATACATATATCTGGGACTCAGCTCTGTGACTGCAGACTGAAGTCAGGGAAATGTAGGGGAAATATAAGTCTGGCTCACTTTCCTTAGTTGCAAAGATGGGTCCCAACCCATAGTTAATTCCTTATAGATATGTCATGTGCCCACTAAGACTTGTAATTTTCCTTTTATCTTCAGTCAGCAACGATTCAGACATTAAGTTACACCATTATCTTTGGTGTAGCATTGTCAACTATGTTCATTCCAATATATATATATATACACACACACACATATATACTTTTATTCAATTGCATACCTACAAAGTTTTTAGGGTGTTCTGTAAGAGAAACTAGGTGTATATGTTAAAAGTTAATGACAGGTCTGTGAATGAATTGTCTTCCAGTTTGGGGTTAAAAGTTGTCATGATAGAAAACACTATTTTTCAAACGGATAGAAACCTTTCAACAAGGAAGATGGATATGTATACCATATGACAGAAAAAATGTCAAAGACAGAAATTTCCTGTTTGTCCAATGTAATGAAAACTAATATGGGTGTGAGTGAAGGAAACTGTCCAGACTACAAATATATAACTTCCTGCAGCACTAAACACAATTTTAGTAATTTATGGGATATTTATTTTTGGTATAAGAGTTAATATTTTCCTAATTTAAGCAATCAAACATGGTTCAAAATGTAAGATATTGCTTCTGCAACTGCTGCTATTACCATTTTTAAACAAATTTAAAACTTAGTTTCAGATTTCAATATTATTTCCAAATGTAACTTTGTGGGCAACCACAGTCCTTTGTTTTTTTTTTTATGTCACTTATATTGAGCAGAAAATGATTTGTGTCTTGCGTATGATGGTTTTTTTTAATTTTGCTTCTATACTGAATGGAATAGCTTCCCTTGACATAACTCCTATATGGTCCCGGTTATTTCCTTTGTAACATTTGGCTGGGAACTGCTTAATTTCATGATACTTGACAGACATTTGAGGTTAGAGACAAAGACGTGATCGATTCATAATTTCAGAATAGGCTTATACGTGTGCTTATTTAATACACATAAGGGATGAAACATAGACTATGTGACTATGTAGCTGTCTTGAAATTGTTCCATGAACACCTCCTTAATGCTTGTTACTATATTAGTGTTTTTTATGGGCATCAGTGTAAAGTGTGATGCCTGTAAAATGTGCCACAGTGAGGTAAACACAAAGAACTCAGGTACAAAGTTGACATTTACAAGCACCTCTCTGGCTTATGTAAATAATGAAGCTGTTCCTGGAGTATGTACTGTATATATTTATGTCTGTGTATTTACATGACTGTGCATGTTACTGTATGCAACAGGAAAACGAAACGATATCAGATTGCAAAACTTTAAAAATATTCTGAATTTTTTTAACTGAGTCAGCTTTAGTAACAATGTGTTTCTAATGTAATTAACATAAATGCAGTATGCAGCTATGAAAGTGGGATACTACAAAATAATAAATAGCACACATATGTAGTTTTTGTAGGTAGTAAGAAATAACATTAGGAATCTGTACTTGAAATAGTATGTAGAGTACTGACATTTTCATCTGACTGCCATATTGTGTGTAGAATCACTTCAACTTATTGTGATTTGAAAGACATTTGGTAATAATGCCCATGCCAAATGAATTCTTTATAATTCGAACACATATTTGCTACTTCTATTACATTTTTCACATTTCATTTCTCTATCATTTGCTCAATGCACTGAAGTGTAATTATAGATTTAAATCATCATTTTACCAGCGGCATTATCATTCATGGCCCTACTTAACATAAACAATATGTTGTCAAAACACACACAATTCATTTTCATAATGGAAGGTTAATATACTGCATATTGTTTGGGGCTTGGTCAGAAAATACGTTTACAGTTCATATATTTTGGTTTCTTTATTTTCACCTCTAATAAGAACAGTTTAGATTTAAACTGTACTGCCATCCCACTACTTTTCCCACATAGTCCCTGCCACAACTGGGGCATTTATCATATTGTGGGTTTAGCTTTTGAGTTCCCTGTTAATATATCATTATGTGGCTACCAAGACCTCGCCTCAGTGCTGAAAACTTGATGATTGGTGGGTTACAGTTTCTTGATATGATCACAGTCAACACAGGTTCATTAACTTAATATTATGTGTATGTATTCTGTGCAACACACATGTTAACTTATATTTTATTCCAACTAATTGCACAATAATAGCACTTCAATTTGTATTATTCCACAGTGTATCCTCCTAAATGTTTTGGCTATCATTAGATATCTTCAGAATTTTATTTGTGTTAATAATCTCCCTGAAGATGGTTAATGGTAGTTGACGCATGTAAGATAATACACTATAGAATAATAAACATTGCAGGTTTGTTAGTTACAGAACTGTACACCATGCAAACTTATTTTCTGACTGTGTGTAATAGTGTGAATCTCAATTATTTATGTCATTTACACTTACCCAAATGAGTACTATGATGACTTTCTTCTCCTTCAACATCATAAAAGTTTTCTACATTTATTAAAACAGCACATGCTAAATGTCTTCTTTTTTATAATTCACATCATTTACAATAACTATTGTTATTCTACTTCTATGATGATATAATACTCTCACCTGTTGTTGCATTAGCCTTCTGTCATATAGATGTTATGGCAGTTCCTCTAGTCTTACTGGGTCTCCCTCAGTGTATTGGTCATGACAGCCATGATTAGAATGTAGATCATCTGCAGTGGTCAACATCAACTTGTGTTCATTTACACTGCAAACTGGGCTGTCGCTAGCAACCTAAGGATAAGGACCACAGAGACTGCTTAACACCTAGAAGAAAGAAGGCTGAAGCTGTTAGTAACTGCAAATGGCATTAGACATGCACAAGGACTCAGGGCATCAGCAGAGAATAGACATTGGTGTAAATAATGTGGAATAAGGGGAAAAGACATTTAACATGGGGCATTATACTGAATGTACAGAGTTCTAATATTGTGTAAGTAGTAGAAAGCCATTAGAGAGAGAAAACCAGGGATACTTCATTTAATGCTGTCAATTGCTGAGATTGTATAGCATCATTGGTTGATGAATGAAATATGAGTGTGGATCACTGGTGGCCTGATATTGACAGAAGATAACTGCAGTACTTGGAGAAAAACCTGGCACTTTGCCACTTTGGTCACCACAAATCCCACATAATCTGGCCTAGGATTAAACCTAAGCCTCCATGGTGAGAAACAGGCAACTAACTGCCTAAGACAAAGCACAGCCAAAAGACTGTATAACATTAATGTTCTAATGATAGATGAATTACACCAAACCTCTAATTGATGCATATGTAGCAATGATTTATTAACTTTCAGTATGAAATTGATTAGCATCTGAATACTGAGGAAATAGTCCATTGTGAAGTGATTTTCAGTGCCATCTGGAGATAAAAGTTATACATTATAACATATAGTGACTCAAAATGAAAAGTACCTGTATGTATGTTTTAGTCTGATTATTAATAATGTTTCAAGGAATTATGTACTGCTGGAGCTAATGTGCAAGGTGCTGCAAGACCTTGGGGTATGTTCATTCAGCTAAGTAATGCAGAGAACTGCTAGAACTATGTACAAAGAATTCTCCCTGTCCCTTCAAGTTTGATTAGTCATTGACATAGTGTAGCTGCACATTATAATTATTACTAGCTGCCTCCTTTAGCTGGTACTGTTAAATTACAAATTTCTCCTTTTCTGTGTTTAAGTCATTTAGAGTAGAAATGTTTTATCCTGTAGTTAAAAGAAGACTGACTTCATAGTTTGATATAGAGTACATGTGTCTGCCAGTAAATGAGAAGTCTAAAACAGAACACATCTATATAATGCAAGACATATAATGTGCTTGGGTGTTTTAACACATTTCTTTCATCTTTCAGAATTGTAGTGAAACATTGTGATTTTATTTCTAACATGTAATAATTATTCTCATCCATGTAGCAGTAATGTACATGCTGTTGGCCCAGGCACCTTGCTTACTAACATTCTGCCTGATCTAGAGACTAGATTTGAATTTGTATTAATTCATTTTGATTAACTGCTCATATGTGATTGAGACCTGCCAGTCATGATTAAAGACATATGTTTCAGTAACAAGTCTGGGGAAGAAGTTGTGAGCAACATGAAGTATTTTTTTTTTCTAATGTACAGTTAATTACTACATATTTTGGTTAAATTAAAACTGGCATTTAACTGAGTATTTGCAGTGTGGTCCCATTTAATTCCATAGTTTTCATTCACACATACAGATACTGACAAACAGAAGGAATAATGTTAATGAAGTTAAAATTACTCAAAAATTCCTAGAGATACAAAGTCTCTTTCATTATGTTCCATTGTCTGAGACATAGCTAGGGGTCCTTGTTCTGCCATAAGTGATGTTAGAGGATGAAATCAACTTCTGACCTTTCCGTGTTCCTTCTACCACCTGATTTAAGACATGACTTTCAGGTTTCCTTTCGGTGGGATGGGGATGAGGTGATAGTGTTAGTTGTCCCAGTTAAAAAAAAAAAAACCTTTTGTTATGGAAGTGCAACTTTTTTGCCAAAAACACCACATTAAGCCCGTCCCCCTTCTTCAAAATTCCTCTTTTTATGGAACCATTGTATTTTTTGTATTTCCTTTTGGATATTTT
>Ga0123352_10005251_pt1 | contig 19423 bp, 18 predicted proteins | sample TergutLab28metaG_FD_89700 | JGI IMG/M metagenome (GOLD analysis project Ga0123352, IMG submission 89700) | Labiotermes labralis P1 segment gut microbial communities from Petit-Saut dam, French Guiana - Lab288 P1 | ecosystem: Host-associated > Arthropoda: Insects > Digestive system > Gut ... | reverse complement strand
TGTGTCCGTTTGTGTTATGTTTTGTGTTTTGACACCCTCCCCCCCCCCCCCCTAGTTTTAGAATTTCTTTTGTTACATTGCTGTGATTTATTGTGAGCACAGATTCTAGAAGAAGAGTTGGACCCTCCTTCCATTAACATGTAGCCTGCACTGACATTGCACTGTCACGAAAGTTCACTGTAACTGTTTAGTTCTAAACCTCCATAATTTACACAGCATGGCGTAATTCAGTATATCATGACCTTCATAAATGGCTTAATAGTTTCATCTTTCTTAGATTGCTGTTTGCTTTGGTATAAATTTTATTGGGAGCATTTATTTTCATTTCTATTGACTTTTTGTACAATTCCATTAGGATGGCTTGTGTTGCTGATGTTTTGCATATGTTCCTATCTCCATCTTTGGCACAAAATGACAATTGATCCAATCCTCATGTAACAAGTCATCTCTCTGCAATAAGTTTTCATAGCCTGTTTGGTAGTGTCATGTTATTAAATGTTACTACCCATTGTTATAGACATACTGTCAGATCTACCATTTGCAATGTGCAGTGCAGGTCATAAGTGTGGGTGCATTTGAGTTCTTGCCATTACTGAAACACTGACATGCTGATGAGTAGAACTGTTTATTACATACAGTATTTAACAACATTTGTGAACTCTGCAGCATCTTGTGGGATGTAAGAATATGAAGAAGTATATCTGCAAGCCTCTTCAGCTTGGTGTTTAGTCTTAGGGTAACTGTACCATTATCTTAATTTTTTGTTTGTTTGTAGATGTGTCTGTAATTTGCTATTACATTTTAGCATTGGGACATTATTTGAGATATGATTGTGAAATGTGTGGCTGTTTAGGATTACCCTGGTGTCGATGTGAAAAACTTCACAACGTCTTGGTCGGATGGATTGGCATTCAATGCACTGATTCATCGCTGGAGGTCAGAGTTGTTTGACTTTCATAATATTGCAAGAAAACACCCTAATGCAAGATTGGAGCATGCATTTCGTGTAGCACAAGAACACCTGGGTATTGAGAAACTTCTTGATCCTGAAGGTAAGTTGGTGTTTGCATAATATTTGAACTGGTATAAAAATCATGCACCAAAAATTGAAAATTAAGTCATGCCAACACTTTTCTGTGTTTTAAGTCTTAATGTTGCCTTAATTCTCAGTAGGTGTTGTCTTCTTGCCTCACCTACCTAAACATCTCCATCGAGCTGGGTCCTTGAGGAGCTAATGTAATAGTTGCTCATCAGGTCCAATCTGATGCATTTTAAGGCTTTTGAAAGTTCATTACTGTGATCACAGGTGTCTGCTGCTGATTCATCTTCTGGATCATATGAATCCATTCCACACCATTGTTTCTCCTTGAACTTCCGTTTTGATTTTCCATCCAATATTTAATGTAGGATTGTGACCAAAACTTTATTGAATTTCTTTTGTGTTCCATGCAGTCTACATGCCAACATCCATCTCATTCCCCTTGTTTTGATTGTCCTGACAGTGTCTGGGGCTCAGTGACAATTGTGAAGCTTCTCATTGTGCAGTCTTGTCCAGCCTCCTCTCATTTTCTCCCTTGTAAGTCCCAATGTTTCACCCAGCACCCTGCTTATCCCTTAACTTGAGTTAACTATGTGTTGCACCCATACAAAATATTATTGTGTGAGTAGTTAACTAAGGTAATATAGAATGCAGGGTATTGTGTGTTGTAGAGTTGAAGATCACTGTAAGAAAATACTGATATTTTGGCCTGAAGTACATTGCAGTACTCTTTTGCTATTTGATGGAGGCAGTAGGTTGTGCAGAGTCTAATTCATTTTATATTGTGTGCAATGAATTCATCAGGTACAATAAGCTGACATTTATTGACATTTGCAGTCTGTCAGTTATTGCCAAAAGTGAGCCAAACATGATTGCAGTGACATTTGTTTCTCATAGCAGGTACTTGGTGTTTCTCACTGGAGGAAAAACGTAGTTTGAGGGTATTAAAAAAAACTGTAAAAGTGAAAAAAATGGGGACTGTGCTGTGTGCAGCTGTAGGCAGAGCATGTCATCTGTGTGGGTTAGAAGCTGATCTGTGTATGGTGGATTCAGTAATATGTTTGAAAAATAAGAAAGCTGTGCTGAACATAGCTGCACTAAATTAGCTGTTAAAATTTTTTTGAGTGTTTTGTGTGGCTTGGCTATTTAATTAATGCATTCAGTGCTTGGTTGGAATGCTCAAGGTTTAAATAATTTTCACTCAGTTTAGTAGTTTAGCAGTTAGCAGTCCTTAGTCATATTCCAGAGATGCCAGATCTTGGTTTTTGGACTGCATGCAGTGACTAAGGGTTTTATGGTTTCCTCAGTGACTCTAAGCAACTTCTGAGTCAGAGCTTTTAAAATTCACCCTCACCTTACTTACTATTTGATACTGTATGGCTTATGTAGTTGTAAAACCATTATTACATAAACCAAACCAGCCAGAAAATGTATGATATTTTGTTAGTTCAGTTTTTTTGTCACGAAAACATTAAGAGTGGCTTCAAGGAGACATATTGGGCATGAAATGTGTTTATTTTTTGTGAAACCTTTCTTTTGTACATTGAGAACATTTGTTTGATATTCAGTCCTTAGTTAGTTATGTCCAAGTTAAATTTTGAGATGCATACAGCGGCATGTAGGTTTTCGTGTAAAGTACCCATTAAGGCCAACCAGTTTTGACCCAATTGGGAGCGAGTTGACATATTTTTGTAAAACTCTGCAGTTTACAATTTTATGACAATACTTGTAGTAGTTTTCAAGTTGTTACATGTGGACATACAGACAGACAGATAGATGAACAAACAGGCAGGTGGACTGAGATATATGCAGCTAATAGGCACGTATTTGGAAATTGTCTTTGTAGATGTGCCACAAACAATATGTTGTGTAGCTTGCATTCCTGTTTTTTCAACAGGTCTTATGTCAAACTGTAACCTCTCACTCTGGTGACCTTTTTTTTCATGATAGTGAATTCCAGAGCCTCATTAGCTGGGAAAGTCTTCAAACACTGTATCACATATTCCAATTTGCTCTTTCTGTTAGATGTGAATACATCTGTACCCGACAAGAAGTCCATCATGATGTATGTGATGTGCTTGTTCCAATCTTTGCCACATTCAGAGATGGATATGAGCCATTTGGACATCTCACTACAGTCTGACTCTAGTCCAATAGCGTCTCCAGGAGCAGAGGTAAAAATTGTTTGTTATGTTAACTTTTATAAATGCTTGGAGAGTTCTCCTTAGAATATTAATTGGGGCCATAGAGCCTGAAGTCTGTAAAAGGGAAAATACTGTCAGTATGAAATTGTATTGCCAATCCTAATATGGTAATTAAAACATTCAGTTCAAATCTATCATGGCATCGTTATTTCTATTAGTATTTTCAATCACAACCAACCTGCACTTTACCAACAATGTTATTGGGTAGCAACTGTCTTTGACCCTAAATTTGGGTCACCATCAGGCTGTGAAATAAGAAAATGAATGTATACAGAAACTAAATATAATAATTTGGAGATCTCCTTTTACATTAAAAGAGCATTAAAAATGTCTGTGTCAAAGGGTAAAATCATTTGCTGCACTGAAAAGCTCTTAATTGTTGTGAAACATACGTGTATATGTAGGACTTATGATGGTCACATCATATAATTACTTTGAGTTCTAACACTGAAAGTGGATATTTACTGTGTGTATTTATAATTATATTTGAATGTGGCACAAGTATAGTGTTGGATCATGACTTGTTCTACGTCCTTGACATAGTCCTTTGAAGGTTCTATGGAATATAATAAATTTAATACTATTCTGTCCTACTTTTAAAGTAAAGTAAAGTGTTTAAAGTAACTTTATTAATCAACGCAACCACACGTGCCATTACTTAGTTTCTCCATTAATGGATATTTGTGTACTGACATGTTGCTTCTTCTTGTAGATGGTGGTGAATAATATTTAAATTCTTGGTGTAGCATTTAATTGTGACACTTATAGTTTCAGTCATGTCATCTGTGATTGTAGGGCGGCAGTTATAGTGTTCCTTCATCTCGTCCTGTCAGCCTTGCTACAAACATATCTGTAGAGCTTGGTGGTTACCAGGTCGCCTTAGAGGAAGTACTTACGTGGCTTTTGGAGGCTGAAGACAAGCTCAGTAATTCATCTGTGATTGAAGGAGGGCTGGAGTCAGTCAAGGAACAATTCCACTCCCATGAGGTAATGATGAAAGAAGGTCTAATAGTTGTGTATGAGCGCTATTCATTTTGTTGATCATAACACATTGTGACACTCTGAAAAAATTATATTTTATGACTCTTTGTTACATGTTGTGCACTTGTAAGAGTTTCAAGTAGAGACTACTCAGAATCCTTGATAGATCAGATAACATTTCTCTACTAGTGTGTATAAAATCAAAAAGTGATTGACTTCATCTCTGTGTTTGAAATTGAAGGGTTTCCTACTGGAGCTGGCAGGACATCAGGAAGGTGTAGGAGCAGTACTTGAAGAGGGTGCTCGCATGCTTTCTGAGGGTGGACTTTCTAGGGATGAAGAAGATGAGGTGCGTGTCCAGATGAGGCTCCTGAATTCTCGGTGGGAAGATCTCCGTATTAAGGCTATGGAAAGACAGGCTAGGTACGTCCAAATACAACATATGATGCACTGTTATTATGTGTGTTTAGTCATCATAAATTGTATTTAATATTTCTCAGTGAGAAACCAGCATCTCCTGTGTTCAGAACTCAAGCATTTTGTTGTTTGAGAAAAGAGAGAATGATTAATGAATAATGAATTGGAAAAGATGTGGAAGAAAGTGTTCATTGCCTAATTGAATGCAATAGCATGGTGTTTTCATGGGGGACTGAGGAGAAGCATGAAAAACCTCAGATTAACAAATGCTATTGCTCAGTCACAGAGTTGGTATATGAGGCCCAATCAAAATGTTTCCAGACTGAGTGCATTTCTGTAGTGCCTTAAGTCACACTGCAGTGGGAATTTTCTGATTTTTTGTGTGCGCGTGCGCGCGCGCGCGTGTGTGTGTGTGTGTGTGTGTGTCCCTGTGAGCAAGACCACTCTGCAGCTTTTTTGTTGAACTGAGTATTCACAGATAAACAGTAATGTTTGTGTCACATGTCTTATTCGTGATGTCTGAGAGAAGAGAACAAACAATCTGTGTGTATCAAATTTTGTGAAATAGAAAGGGATGAGCATTTTGGATATCCTTCATTGAGCAGAAATAGTGAAGTGATATGATAGTGAAGTGATGTGGAAGGTGTGTGATTTGGTGAGAGCAGATTGAAGATTGTCAGTTAGGGAAGTAGCTGTAGAACTGGGAATTTCTTTTGGTTCATGCCAGGCAATTTTAACTAAAGATTTGTGCTTGAGACTTGTGCCAGCAAAGTCCATCCCACAGACAGCTTCTGAGAGCACAGCAGGAGCCCTGGAGTCTCTGATTTGCTTGAATGTATAGAAGCAGATGAAAATTTCTTTAAAAAAAACATTGTAAATGGTTGTGAAACATGGGTGTGTGGTTATGACCCCAAAAATAAACAACAATTATCTCAGTAACCCAAGAATGCACACCAAGACTGGTGCAAGACAAAGGTGGTGCTTATTGCTTTTTTTTTTTTTTTTTTTTTTCAAGAAGATATTTTAAAGCATAAATACACTCCACAAGGTGAGACTCTAAACCACCATTATTATTTAGAAGTATGAAGATGCCATCATGATGCAGTTTGCCATAAATGACCAAGAAAATGTTAGTCTGATGTGTTGCAATTTCATCATGGCAACATGCTTGAGCACTAACCCCAACTTTGCAGCAATTTTTAGCCAAACATCACATTTCCACAAGTGTGTCAATCGCCATACTTTCCAGACATGGTCCCATGTGACTCTTTCCTCTTCCCCTGAGTTAAGAACACTGAAAAGCAAATGATTGAAGATGTAGTAACAGTAACACTTAACATGGCACATCAGCTTTTAAAGATCTCCCAAAAAAGAGTGTGAGAGGTGCTTCCAGCAATGGAAGAGCCACTGGAAAAAGTGTATCGCAGGGGCCTGCTTCAAAGGAGATTGTTCCATGTCAAAGTAGGTCTGGTATTGTTAGCTTTACAGTATCAGTCTGAATATGTTTTGGTGAGGCCTTAAAAACTCAACTGAGAAATTACTTGAAGGGTTATGGTTATGGTGTCTTTGAAGATAACTGTGTTTGAATCTATGTTGAGAGACAGCGAGAATCATGAAAAAACCTTGGTCCTGGGTTCTGATGGCTCAGTTGAGATTTGAAGTGGGTACCAACAAAATATGGTTTGAAATCTTAATATAAATTATATTGTTTAGTTTTCATGTTGTATTGTTTGTGTATTTTATAGGATTCATGAAACACTTATGGATCTCCAGCAGAAACAGCTGGATCAGTTGCGGCACTGGTTGACAGCCACTGAAGACAGAATATCACATATGGCAGAGACTAGCCCCAGCTATGAAGCACATAAAGAGCAGATAGCACAGCATAAACAGTTACAGCAAGATTTGGAGCAACAGCAACGGGTTGTGGATGCTCTTTCTAGTATGGTTGTGGTCATAGATGAAAGCAGTCCAGAAAGTGGTATGTCTAATGCAGTGAAGTGTTCATAAATACACAAAAATTTGAACAAAGATAACTGTCTTCTAGGATGTGGTGTTGTATAGTCTGGTAGATATGTTAAGATGTTTCAGAAAGAACTTCTGCATCAAGCATCTGGGCACGTGAATGATAATGTTGCAAGGTTTGAAGTTTTCACAGAGGTGTGGTTGAGAGTTATGTTTTTCTAGGATGTGATAGTCTACCACTGGGTAATCAGATCCTGCCATTTTGAAGGAATGTCATTGCTTCATCTTAATAGATCTCTTAGACCCTTGAAGATGAAGATACTGTTTCTTGGAAACAGTGGGAGATATTTGGACAGAATGCTTACAGATGCATGCAACTGCTGATTGGAGTGGAGGCTAATGCTACTCTTATAACAAATGCTGAAACTGTTAGGTGATTCTTAGAGAAATTCCCAGCATGCAGCTTTTTAAAAACACATATATTGCTCTCAGAACAGAATCAAGTGGACAGACTGGTTGTGGTGTACAGGCTGACATACACAACTTCCTTTATATGCATTCCCCACATGCACTTTATGCAGAAAGCACGTAATTTAACTTTTATTTAAACTAGCATTAGCTTCTTTTACTTGCAGCATATTCTCAAATGGAGGATCAGCTGACAGCTCTTGGTGAGCGGTGGGCACATATCTGTCAGTGGACAGAGGAAAGGTGCAACACACTTCAAAATCTTGGGGTGAAGTGGGATCAAGTAATGGATGAGTTCAAGGCAATTCAGCAGTGGCTCAACAGCAAGGAGACCCAACTCAAGCAAATGGAAGCCAACCTATTGATGGAGATTGGTGAAGTTCTTCAAAGGATAAAGAAGCTGCAGGTAAGTGCCATGCAATACATTTGTTGCTTGACAGCATCTAGTCAGGCAAATAGAAGTTGGCCCGGCTTTGGAGTTTGGTGAAGTTCTTCATAGCACAAAGAAGCTCAAGAAGGTGCCAGGCAGTGTTAGCATAATCTGTTGCTTCGCAGAGGTCAACACCCTGCTGTAGAATTGTGTTGTTGTAGAATGTACCATCATTTAGGCATACTTTCCACCCTTCACTCTGATTTTGAATGTTTCTCGTATGTATGATTTAGTTACAGGTGTTTTCTGCAAAGTGTACTGAGGTTGAAGACAGGTGGATGTACTACCACCACCATCATTAACCATAATGAATGTTGGTTACTAATTTAAACCTGTTTGACCACCAGCATTTATGTTTCTTGGTGGTGTGTTGAAGTGGTTATCCATGTTCCATTTCTGTTGAATGGCGGTGTATGATTTGTTGCAGTGACTGATATTCTATGTGACGGATGTACATGGTCAAACAACAGAGTTTTGGGTTGATGGTATCATGCAAGTATGGTTTGGTACATAAACTCGACATAGCTGGTTTCTGTTAATACATGTTGTGACTGCTAGGGTTTACATTCATTTTTACTCTAGCAGCCCCACACATTAAGTTGTATGTTTGTTTGTTGTGATCAAGTGAGTGTCTAGTTTTGTTTCACACTTTGTAGGAAACAGCTGCAGAAACATACAAAATGTGTGAAACTGTTAATAGTAGTAGTTAATTGTACACATGTCTTCAAGTGGTTTAGAAATTCAGTGGATTATGTGAGTTCATAGAAGATGGTCATAGAAGTGGACAGTAGTTAGCTGCTGGAAAGGCAGAAACAGTTGCAACACTTTGTGAAAAGGTGGCCAAAGATCATTGAATTGCCCTAAAATTGATGGAGGATCAGCAGCACATTAACTGGAGATGTTTTCTCAGATTCTCTTGAAAGATCTAGGAAAAAGGGAACTCTCTACAAAGTTTGCAGAACACAGTCCATGGATGACCACCTCCTGCCATGACATTGAGATGCATTGTGGATCAGCAACCCATCCTATTCACCAGATCTTGCAATGGCTGACTTTTTTACATTCCCCAAAGTGAGAACTGCCCTCAAAAGAGGAAAGTGTCAGGATACACTTGAATATTGCTGCCTAACTGAATGCAATTCCTTCTGCTGTCTTTGGCCGTTTTGTTCAACTTTTAGAAGGATGTAAAAAGAGTCTTGCAGTTAAGGGAGATTAGAAGGAATTTTGTTCTTATTTCATGTGTACCTGTTATAGACTGTGTTCCAGAACTTTATTGTTTGACCACTGTTGACTTATTTTTTTTGTAGTGTTTTTTTAAAGGATTCAATTCAGATTTCTAGTAGAATTACTTAATTTTTTTTGTGGTGAGAAGGAGTTTATAATACTGCTTATTTTAAAATTTTTCTCATTTTCTTATGTTTTGTTCTTCAAGCTTTACTGTCAGAAAGGAGGAATGTAGGAAATGATATGATGTCTAATACAGTTGTGATCTTTTTGAACCAATTTTTATATTAATTCCTTGCAATATAATAGGCTTTGTATTATTAAAACCAATAACTTGCACGTGTAAAGTATATATAAGAAATACACAGTCTTCTGTCCTACATGTTTTGGCAGTAGACTGCCATCTTCAGGGAGCAGCACCTAAACATGTATGATTTAGAGCCTAAACCTGGCTTCATTAGCTTTTAAATCATGCATTTTTGGAACAGAATTATGCAATAATATGTTATGTGACAGGAAATTTGAGGTATACATTGTGAGCTTGTTGTGACAATAATTTAGCCATGTGATATGAGTTCTGTATCTTGCTTAGAATTTTAGTCAGCTTGATCCAAATGTTAATGTTATTACAGGTTCTTAGGCTTGAAATGGATGCACAGCAGAGACGAATTCTAGTCCTTCAGGAATCGGTGCTACAGCTGGTATCTGATTCTGACTCATCTGGTAGCAATAGTATGCTTGAAAGAGTGGAAATGCTTCAGGATCGCTGGGATGCACTCATTCAGATAATTGAAGTCCAAGGGCAAAGGGTGAGAATTATACACTCTTACTGTGTTGAAAACAGATTTACCCATGTTCTGCTTATTATGTATTGTTTTAATAAATGTTACAGACAAATTATTTTTTTCCATGCAGATATCAAATTCTGGTTTTGAATTCAGCATGGTCCCACCACCAGGAGAAGCAGTCTCTACCATGCTAACAGAGCAACAGTGGGAAATGAATAAAACAGTGACAGCAGCTACAAGTCAACAAGTGAGTATTGTGTGTTCTCTGATTAACCTTTTCTTGTTCAAACCTGCACTCAGTCAAGATTTTGTACTTTTCCTCTTAGCAGTGCTGTGCCAGACTGGGTACAGCATTTTACACTTTCTGTAGGGGTCGTATGATGGTGTCAGTCCAGATGGATTTTGGCACTTAATTTACTTTGGTGCTGTGATGGCTTTCACATAATTGAACCAGGTGACACTATATGACACAGAAAGTTGAACAGCAAAGGGTTAAGATATGGTTTTGATTGTTTTATGTTTCTTTGAAATTAAAGGTTTTTCAGGCAGGCTGGCTAACACTCCTGACAGCAAAATTTTACCCTTTCTTGCCAGGTCCATCACAGTGAATCGAAGAAGCGACGTGTTGGAAGTACAGCTCGTTTGGAATTTGAGGCAGCTGTAGCTCAGCTCAACTCCTGGATGGACTACATGGAAACAGCTCTGTCTGTCACGAGTACAAGTGACCAGGGAACTTTTGAGGGCCTTAGCGTGGAGGAGCAGCTGCAGACATACAAGGACATGGAGAGTGATGTTGAGAACCACAAAACTGAAGTGGGCAGGGTGGTTGCTCTTGGGAAGCATCTTGTAGAGGAAGCTCAAAGTGGCAAGTTGACGTGTTTTTTGTATTTATTTTTAGAGTTGTCTCTGGAATTTATCAATGGTACTGAAAGGTTAATTATATTCACTGAAGTAAAAGTGGTATGGAAGAAAGCAGATGTGGTCCTTATAAAGCTTCTATGAGGCATTCATCTGTTCTAATTAGGAAAACTGCAGACAAACACAGGCAAGGTAGTTTTTGCCCCATGTGCAATTTAAACCAAAGACAAGGAGTTAGTTTCATTGCTAAAAGTACCTATTATGCATTTAGATAATGGATTTTTGAACACATCTGCAGGCCATTCATATATTTGAATGTAATTTTGATTGGTATGTAGAATCTTTGGTCTGTAGGGCTATACAAACGAATTGAATACTGTGCCAGTTTTTTGCTTTTGCAGTGGTACAGAAAGGTCTCCATTATTCAGGGATGTGACATTATGTCATTGGGTGATTGGTGCCGGACATTTTGAGTCAGCATAATGGTCTTCACTTCGGAGGTCATAATATCTGTCAAGACTATTATGGATTTTTTGACCCTTGAGTGTGTGACCATCACACTGTCTTCAAATGTAGGGCATCAGTCACCTAATGATGTTGGCACTGCATACCACAAGAGCAGAGACCTTAAATTTAATACTTTGAAATTGTGTTGTCAATAAACTAAATGTGATAAAAAATTAGAGTAACTTTTTAGAAACAGTATCTCACGAAGTATTGTTCTTGTTTGAAAGGCATGTTAGATGTTTGTTGCATGGGTGACCCAGTCAACATCCAAATGTTAACAAATTCTTTCAGTACTTTATTTAAGGTATTTTCTTTGTTGGAAAAAGGAGTTTCACACATCCTGTTTTTTGTTCATATATATTTTCTGCCAGAAGCGGGTTGTGAAATGTACCTTTAATCTAACCCAAAAATGAGATCAGGTGGTTTGAGGGGCTATGCCTTTGGACTTATGTTACTTCCATTTTCTCATTCAGAGATTTTATTATAGCAGTTTTTTTCTTGTTTTGGTTATATTTTCAGACAATGAACCAATTAAAGATATAGAGCATAAAGTCACTGTCACAGAGTATCGATGGAATGGCTTGGCTGCACTTCTGCAAGAGCGTAAGGAGAGAATATATTTCCTGCAGGAAAAGAAGTGCCTGTACAGTGAAGTGAGCAGTTTGAAATTGATTTTGGAAGGCTGCCAGAAATGGTTGGAAGGAATAAATTCTTCTCCCTCAGGGCAAGGAAATGTTACACAACAGCTTGAACAGTGCAGAATGAAGATGGCATCAATGAAGTCACTTGAAGACAGTATCAACAAGATAAGAAAATGTGCAGCAGACCTGTCATCGAGTCAGCTGGCTGGAAGTGATGCTGAAAGCATTAATGTTGATACAAATAACTTTCTGGACAGATGGGGAGAGTTGATGCTGAGGTTTGTGCTGCTACTTGATTCAAGTTTTATATTTTGTGTTGGTTTACATGTTGTGAACACATTTGTTAATATTTCTTCTGATAAATGATAATATCCCATAGGTAAGCATCACTTAATGATGTAACAGTAAAACTTTATTGCAATTTCTGCAAGAACTCTGTATTATAAGGAACAGAAATGTACTTAGGTATTAAAAACTGGGTTCCCATTAGAGCATAAATTTGTGTACATGGTCATTTATCTAGTTGCTGGCTCATTCTTGGTTGGTCACTCTGGTTATCTTTCTGTCTGTCTGTGTCCTCCCTCTTCTGGCTGTATGTAAAGGACTAGCAGTAGACATTTTTTAAATATTTGGTTCTTACTACTTTTGCTGTATGTGTAATTATTTGTATTTTGGCACTGGTGTGTTGTGGTAAATTACATCATAATGTAATTTGGTGTCCTACAGATTGGCTGAAAAACAGACTGAGCTGAATAATGCAGTTGACAGATCTCCACCTCAGAAGTACTTGGAAGCAATGGATGCACTGATGAAATGGGTTCATAATGTGGAAGGAGTGTTACTCTCAGAACATGCAGTAGTAGCAGACATAGCTGTTATGGAGGACCAGTTGCAGAAGTTCAATGTAAGTGATGCAGTTGAATCCTTTAACATTGTGCTGCACATGTAACTTGCTGTATGTTTATTAACTGGGCTGCTTACTTGAAGAAAATTTGTGTTTGTAACCACTGTAGAGGGTTATTACTGAGCCCCATTAAGCATAAATGTCTCCTCAAGGTGTTATGTCCAGTAAGCAGGCCAATAACAACCTTGATTTGAGTCCTGTTAAAGGACAATAGTCGGGCACCTGTAGCCAGGTCAGGGCCCGAGATCAATTCTCGAGCCTGTCTCTGCGTGTTACAGGGACCACGCCACAATGCTAGATTTTGCTTCCGCATCCAGCAATTCAACTTTCTCCTTATCTTCTGCCTAGAAACCCTCAAGAAAGGCTCAGGTCCAACGAACCACTGAGCAGAGCCACTTCTTGTAGTTTGTCGGCGATTTCATTCCCTCTCACTCCCCATTTGCAGGAGATGTACTGAGGAGGAGACCTCAGTCCACACTTTATGTGAGTGTGAGGCCCTGGCCTCACTCAGGCACACCTACCTGGGTTCTTTTTTTTGGACCCGGAAGATATTAAGAAACTAGGTGTGGGGGCCATCTGGAGCTTTGGTAAAGGCACAGGGCTCCTTTAACTTAGTATAGGACTTGGGGCACAAAGGACCTGTTTAAGGCCTAGGTGCATCGGGCCCGGAAGGGCTCGAACCCACATATTCTATTTTATTCTATTCTACTGTAGAGGGTTCTGAGTTGTATATTGTAAAAACCTTGACTAATATTTCCCATTTTGTCACTCACCTGGACACAGCATTTCAAGGACTGGATTTGTCTGTCTCTTCATATGGACAGGAGTAATGGAGATTTACTGTGCTAGGCCCCCTAAAAGGTCTAGTATCTATCACTGGGCTGTTTCTCCTCCTGGCCTGAAGATAGAGATAGATGCCCTCTCAGGAAACATTCTGCCCTTAATAAACCTAGATGATGGACAATGTCTGAAATATTAGTCATGTTTTTCTGCTTCTATGTTTGGTTGTGTTTTTTAGGTACTACAGTTTTGAGTTCTTTTTAGAATTTGGAGAGAATGTTGTTTTATAGAGAATCCCATCCAGATTCCCAGTAATGTATCAGGATTTATGCATGATTGTACTTGTTTCATTGTCCAGTAATTGTGTATAGGTACTTGTTTTGACACTACTGTCCACTGGGAAGTGTTGCCACATAGTTTGGTATACATGTACTAAAGTACATGGTACCACATCCCGGAAGATTAATCTTGACACTCATTGCTGTAAGAAACTAAATGATATATTTGTTAATTGCAGTTGGGTTTACACCCGGTGGCAGTAGTACAGTACACATTTACACACAAATAGTACATAGAACAACACAATTAACAACCTAATGGGAAGAGAGCGGGCCATGCCCCGTCTTTGCGAGTTATGACCTGGCATTTGCCTTACAACTGAGGAAAAAGCACGGATAAACCTCAGTCAGGGTAGGAGACCTCAGTCAGCCATTTAGTCATAGGTTTTTCCACAAGATGGATGTAGAATGCAATGAAATTCTTAGAGGATAAGGAAGGAATAGGATTTCCTAATGCTGATATTGGTTCAGTTAAGTCCACTTATATTTTAATTTTCTATTAAAACAATAACCAGATGGGGGCGTGTTCTGATGAGAAGTATATTGTGAACTTGCATATAAAGGTGGAAGTATTTATTTTAAACAATGAAATGGCCTGGAAGGACTATAATTGTAATTTTGATTTGAAGGAATGCATGGCAGGAAACACAGCTTAACTTTTATATGTTGTTTAGGAGCTGCAAAAGACAATTGAAGAACAGCAGAGTAGTTTTAATTATGTCAACACAACTGGCCAAGAACTGATACACAGAGCAGGTTCAGAGACTCAGAGCCAACGACTGAAAGATGAACTACAAGATCTTAATGCCCGCTGGAGTGACATTCCAGTAATCCTTGATGAACGACAGAAGAAATTGCAGAAAGGTAGTTCCTCTACTTTTTGTAGATGGTTATTTCTTTGTGTATAATTAGAGCTCTTTATGTGTGGGACTTGAGATTCTTGTAGCAGTTATGTCATGTAGAGATGCATTGTGTTTTCTGTGAGATAGGAATTAAATCTTTTAATATTATTTAGACAACCTTTAGACTCCATAGCGTTAAGGTGCTATGAAATCTGCTTTGTAGAACTGAAGATCACTGAAAGTCATTGGTCATTATCTTTGCTGACATTTGAATAGGAAGCAGGTTTGCCAGTTGCTACACTGCAGTGTTCTTTGAGGGTGGATTATCTGTTAGAAATGTGTATGCATACAATGTGATGACCTGTAGTAAGATACCCTGAACAAAACTGTGATCTGATGTAAGCAAATTCTTTTGCCAGACATTGAATTGCTTCACCAGTTTCGGGATGAGATGGAAGGTTTGAACTCATGGCTGCAAGAAGTAGAGGCTTTCTTACAGGCTGAGGAAGATCTGCCAGTAGGTGATATTGAGATGATGGAGGCACAGCTGGAACAGTCAAATGTTAGTATCTGTCATATTCTGAGATCTTAGTAATATTCTGTTAGGAGAGTTGGGCATAGAAAGAAAGGCAGTATTAAATTTTATTGTAAGAAAATTAGCTTTGAACATTGTAACATATGTATTGAAGTTACTCAGAATATGTCTCAGAGACAGTAAAACAAGTTGTCACTGAGCATGATGTGAAGGCATATGCAGAAATGGAGGTATAACTGAACTTACTGTTAACCTTAGCAGTAGATGGAGGTGAATGGTCAGTTTCACACTCCAGCCTTACTCGTGGGAGCAAGAGTTGCCCATACCCATTGCATAAGATATTGGGTGGACCCCAGAGCCATTGGTCTGCACTCATTGAAGTAGGGAAAAGTTGCTTACCCTAACTGTGATTATGTGGTCATCCATCCTGTAGTCTAGGTGCTATACCATCCATGTCTATCCCATTTCTGAATATGAGTTAGAGGCAGCATTTTGTGATCACCATGAGTAATCACCATGAGTGACAGCCAGCTATCATAAGAATGTAGATATCTTTGATCACCTGAATGTTTCAGCTATGTAGTGATATATTTTACAAATTTCTGTTCAGGACTGTTGACTGTTAATCCTTCGAGTGTGGTAGTTACTATATTGCCATATGTTGAGTAGAGCTGTACCTATACTCCCTCTCTGTTCTTCCATTGCATGTTACAGCGAGAGCTTTACCTTTGCCACATGTTTTGACATTAAAAAGAACTTTTCATATTACCCACATAATATAGGAGTATTTGTGGGTTTCATGATTATCAGAATAATAGTGATTTTTTCCCTGAACAGCATTAACCAGTTGATCTTTGTAACAGTGAAACTAAGTTTTCACTGGTATAGAAGTTAGTTTATTAAGATTAATATGTATAGGTCCTACTTGGTATTCTTCTGTTGCAAAGCCACAAAATGTTCCACTCCCATTCACTTTACTAACACCTTACTTTCCCTTTCACCTCTCTTTACCTGACAAATAAGTAGTCCTTACCCAGGAACCTTCAGAGCCTAAAATTCTTTCATTCCACTTTCTTTTCTATTTGTTATTCATTCAGGCTTAATGTGTACCCTGGTAAATTGTTTATTGTAGATGTGAATTTTGTTACTGGTTACTGAAGTAAATACAGAATATTTCCATTTGTTTACAAAATATGGTGAAATAATGAACAGTTAAAACTGTTGTGTAGGCTCTTCAAGATGATGTTGAAACACTGCAGCCAAATGTTAACAACATAGAGAGTACGTCACAGAAACTGCTGAGTAATGCCGATCCAAATTTTGCAGAAGAACTGCGATTACAAGTTGATATATTACTTGGGAAATGGAGGAAAGTAGTGTTAGGAGCGAAGAAGCAAAATGTTCATTTGAAGGATGCTTTAGACAAAAGCAAGAGGGTAAGGTGGATCTCAGCCCTGTTTATAATGCTGTAGTTCTTAATGTGTTGTGAATCTCTAATTCTGTGAAAGATATGAGAATTCAGGTCTTTTGGGATGTGACACAATGGGATGTAGCACTGTGTGCTTGGGTGTGTGGCTCTTGACATTTTGAAGGAATGCCAGGAAGTATTTGCCAGACAGCATTGTTGTGCATCCCAGAAGAACTGGCAATGTCCACCTTTCATAAGAAATTGTGAGCCTGAAACATTTATCATAATATCTTTCTGAGTATGTATGTCTCCCTCAACATCTTTTGATCTGAGTGACATATTTTCATGAAACGGTGTGACATCAATGTAGTGAAGGTCTTTGTAATTCATTGTTATTTACCATTAATGGTCATAGTGACAGTGAAAACATAGATTGTGGTCTTGTGGGTTATAACACCGTGTGGTGACATGGATGGATATAACAATCCCAGCATGCTTGTACTCCAAAGATGGAGGCAGTAGGTTGTTCCAAACTGGCAACCACTTAGGAAGCTGCAGAGTGTCATAACCCAGAAGACTACAGTACTGAACATCTGGGTTCCATAAAAGCAGGGAATTTCGTGGCCAAATGTGAAAGTATAAACTTTTTAAGGGTGACCTTATTTCATGATGTGGGTAAGAGAGTGAGTGAATTATTTCCATCATAACTTCCTGCTCTTCGCCTTATTTTCACAACATGGGAATAGAACAATAGTAGTAGTATTTTAATGCCTAGACAATTTAAGGTATGTTATTTGGTGTCTGGCATTCCAGTATGGTGTGGTAGTTGATGTTCTTTAATGTGTAATGCAATGCACACTAGGAAAACTGCATTGTTGAAATAGCAGTTGTAACAAATGAGCTTAAAAATTTAGATTTCTTATTTCATACTTATTGAAATTTCATATTCACAGTTTATTAATAAATGGTGTGCATTGAACTGGACTACTGTCTACATTATGGTAAAGTGGTGATGCTAGTTTTCTGGGATATGATACTGTGTTATGGGGCGAAGAGTTTCTCACATTTTGATACAATGTAGTGCCTTAAATATGTTGGGAACTACCTGCCCAGCAATACAGCATTACATACTAGAAGACTTGCATGTCAGCGTTACTGCTGTGAGAACCCCAGATCTTGCATATAATAGGTTATTAATCATGTAGGTGCACCCACTTTGCAGGTAGTCAAAGGAGTGGAGGAGTTCACATCTTGGTTATGCAGACTGGAGACTGAAGTACCGTCCAGTGCTGCTGTTACATCATCAGCAGAACTTTTCCATTTGAAGGGTAAATACCAGGTCCTCAAGGATAAAGTAGACAAGAGGACAGAGGAATTCAGGAACATCAATGAGATGGGTTGGTACTCTTCTTCTTCTTAATTTTATATAACATTTCAAATTATTCTTATCTGCTGCCTGGAGTGCAGGAACCTGAAGATATTATTGCTCATGTGAGGCAACATTCCCTTGCCTGTGCCTTCATAAATAGAGGTTATCACCACTTTCCAGCAGCTGCAGTCCAGATAAGAGCCATGTATTTTTAATGTTTACATTCTACATGTCATTCACATTTTTTATTGTTGTGGCCCTGAAAAGGGCTGTTTGGTTTCTTGACTTCCAAATTTCAAGGTTCTTGCAGCCCACTTCCTGCCTTCCTTTATTGGTTCTGAATGGCCATATAACTCGTAGCCTGCACACATCCTCACAAAAATCATTTCAGCATTGACTTGGAGCTTTTGTCTTCAACCTTGAAGGTGGGAGCAACATGTTCCTTTGAAAAACCTGTTTTAACTTATAACATTATTCAGTGCTAGCACCTAGATGACTATATTCTGAACAGTCCATGCTTTGAAAACCTGGAAACTTATATAACATGAATTTTATACCCCTGTAAATGGTAGTAGTTACTGAGGTGATAATATTGTGAAATGTCAATGATGAAAATGTGAGGCATTTCCCTACAAATAGTGTGAAAATCATATAATAGAACTAACAGTAATCTGTGAAGTTTACCATCTTCAGGGATGTAATACTTTGTAGTTTGGTAAAAAGAAAATGGTATGTAAGTGGAGCTCCACTAGAGTGTGCAGCATCAGGTCCCAAATAACATTTGTCACTGTCAGGATGTTGGATCTTGCACAGTATGAAGGGAAAGGTAAAATTGCCCCTGTACGTAATTAAGCACACACCGTGCTGTCGTATGGGGTTACGAAGGTGTGCCGTCTCCATTCTAAACCGTGGTACTTCTGGAGGTGAGTGGTTAGTTTCAGCACCACAGCTGTAGAATGTATGGGGAAACAGCCGACAGTACCCTTTGGATAGGAGGCTAGAAGTGCCCTACAGCCAGTCTGGATGGTGCAAAGAGTAAGATAATTTCTGTTAAGTTAGTTATGGAGATTGTGTGCTGCAATATAAATAATGTATAATTTGTAAGGCTCTTAATTCTGCCTATAGTTTAAAACAGATCTTGTTACTCCTGATCTTTGTTTACAGGAAATGATCTTCTGCTGATGTCTGAAGGTAGCTCAGTTCAGGATGTTGCAAGAAAATTCACACACTTGAATGCTAAATGGAGTGAAGTAACAGATGATATCTATGATAAGTTTAAGATACTAAAAGAAGCCTCACATGAATATGGTGAATTTAGAGGTAAGTATAATGTTTGCTTTTATTTTGTTTTGTTTGAATTTTGTGTTCATATGGACCTGAATTTTGATTCATACTATAGAATATAGTGATGAAAATGAAAGGATCAGGCCCATTCATAGGCCAGATGAGGTTTACAGATCTTTTTACTGTACTAGAAGTTGATGTTGGCAAATTTGAAGTTGCTTGTTTGTAACCTTAAGGCAAATCTGATAATAACTGAGAAATTTTTCCATACAAATAGACTTGTTTTCTCCTTCTGTGAGAATTGGAAACAAAACTTCTATACCTGTCCCCCCCCCCCCCCCCCCCCTCCCCCCCCCTCCCCCTCAATCAACCCTCACCTACCTTTTTTTTTCTAATTCCATATTGTGCGTTCGGCTGGCACGACTATAATACACTAAAAAC
>Ga0123352_10005250_pt1 | contig 19426 bp, 18 predicted proteins | sample TergutLab28metaG_FD_89700 | JGI IMG/M metagenome (GOLD analysis project Ga0123352, IMG submission 89700) | Labiotermes labralis P1 segment gut microbial communities from Petit-Saut dam, French Guiana - Lab288 P1 | ecosystem: Host-associated > Arthropoda: Insects > Digestive system > Gut ... | reverse complement strand
TTTAACCCTTCGGATTATGATGTTTTTGATAAACCAGTGATTCGCAACGTTGAAATGACTGACGAAAGTGCCATTGCGTTTCTTGCCGCCCAGGGCTATGACGTTTCTTCCATTACCAAAATCGCTGGATAACTTGTTTTTTGTGCTACTTTGGGTAGCTTTTTTTGTATGCAGATTTTTCACGTGAGGCTTTCACACTTATTTCCCTCCAGTTTTTTAAGATTCAGTACTTCCATGACCTATCTGTAATTATAATTCCCCAACTTCAAAAGTAAAGTCACGATTTTGTAGCATTTTTTTAAAAGCTTTGATTTTGTCTATTTTTGCAGTATAGTATCCATATGTCACAATTTTGTAGCATAAAAAAAATATCGTTTGGAGAGATGTTATGGCATTGTTTAATGTAAGTGCATTGATTTGTGAAATGCGAAAAGCAAAAGGATTAACCCAAGCCCAACTTGCAGAGGGCATTTGCTCAAGACAGACCATTTCTGCCATTGAAAAAGGCAACCGTAAGCCTGATTGGTTTACTTTTAAGCTTATCATGCATAAGCTTGGTGTTGACCCAAACCATTATTTCAACGATATGGCAAGCGCAGATGATGTATTTATTCAGCGGCAAGTCAAGAAACTTGATAATCTCATACTTACACTTGATTGGGACGGCTTAAAAGTTGAACATGACAACATGGAGAAGGATAAAAGATTTTCAACAGGTGAAGGACGAAGGGCACTTTTAGGGCTAAAAGCAAATTTATACAACCAAGGCAAATATAGTAACCCCCAGCTTGCGATTGAAGCCAGCATGGAAAGATTAAAAATAAACCGTCCTCACTTTAAATTGGAAAACGCCCACAAATATATACTCACCTATGAAGAACAGATGGCAATTAACGCTTTAGCTACAGTTTATTACGACATTGAAGCATATGAGCAATGTATAGCGCTTAAAAAGCTTGTTTTACACTCTCTGGAAAAAAACAACAAAAACAGTATGAATGACACTAACCTTAGTTTTAGTTTTCACTATTTTATCGTTGCAACAGGGCTGTGTCTTGCCTTTAAGGAATATGGGATGTATGAAGATTGTATTGCTTGGGCAGATAAAGCCATAAAACTATACAACGGAAGCCGTCATACAGAATACTACATTCGTATCCTGCGCTACAAAGCATTTAGTTTGCTTAAATTAGGGCAAGAAGAAGGTAAGGCACTGTATAAAAAAGCTTTGCTGTACGCCTATATTTTTGACGAGTATCTTGAAATGGGTTTTGAATCTATGAAATCAGAGTACAATGAAAACTTTGGAGATATACTGGATTTGTCTTTAGATATGTAGTTTTTAAGATGTGATACAATAAAATAACGGCGAGCCTTTTGATAGGTTCACCGTTATTTTATTATAGCTGAACGAACATGATTATCAATTCATAGCTATGGGCAAAAATCTTGCGAATATTGCCGCTACTTCTGCTCTGGTGGCTGTGGCTTGAGGGTCAAATCTGCCGTCGTCACGCCCTTGCACTATACCAGCACGCTGGATAACAGCAACAGCATCAGATGCCCAAGGCGATATACTTGCTTGGTCAATAAAGCTAACCCCTGCGCCTTGGGGTAAGGCTACGTCTCGCATTTCTGCATAACGGTGCAGCATGACTGCCATTTGTTCGCGGGTTATATTATTATTTGGAGCAAAATTACCTTCGCTAAACATAAGAAACACATTAAAGAAAAAAAGCGTGTCCGTCTGGTTAATTCTATCATACACCAAACACGCGCCCAAATTCAACGGTAAATGTACCCGTTATGCGGTGGTTATGTACCGCTATGCACATATTTTTATTTTATTCACATAAAGAAAGACGGCAACGCAACCATCATAGCACGCCGCCCATTCTGACAATGCTAATGGCAAATGTAATAATTATATTAACCATACATGCAATCATAATAAAAACTTTTGTCAATTTTCCAATATACGCACTAGCACCTCTATCATATAAATATGTTGCACATGCTATCATAGCAAATGATGCGTATATAAATGTGCGAAAAGCTGAACCGTACAGGGAGGGAGATAAACCCAAAACCAATTGTGATAAAACCCCTAGTAACATAACCCCTATAACAAAACAACTTTCCTTAAAATTTGAACATGACAAATACAAAGTATAAAATAAGCAAATAAAAAATAGCAGGAATATAAAATTACTACCCGTCCAATTAGGTATCGTTATCATTATAAATGTATTCAAAAACTGACCGTCCATATACGCTAGATTAGCCCTCGCAAATTGCACAGCATTTATGGCAGTTAAAGCACTTAAAAATACAGAGATAACAAAGGGAATTGCGGCAATAATACGTTTATGAATAACCCTGTGTTTATGCCATACTATTATTATTAAAAACAAAGAAAATAATGGAAAAAGCATAATTGTAAATGTAGTATAGTGCATAGCTGTGAGTTCAAACCCTAAAAGGATACGCTGAAACAGAGAGTATTCTGCAAATTCAGGCACTTGCCAATGTCCAGCGAGAGCGCGAACGCTGTTTCCCGGCGTAGTTAATGTGAAAACTAAACGCGCAACCGAATAAAGCAAACTACAATAAAGTGTTATTTTATATTTAAGGGGGAATACGCTTTTGTTATATAATTGTAATGCGGTCAATGTAGTAAATACAACAAACAATATCATTACACCCTGTTCTGCGTCTGTTGAATACAATATTGCAATTATATAAAAAATATAACGTGGAATTGAAATATTTACTCCTTCTCGTATGCGTTTTAACGTAAGCAAAGCAAATGTTCCAAGTGCTAAAGGAAAAGTGAAATTAGTGGTTGTGGCAATCCAACCAGCTGTAGCCATATGCCAATACGGATATAACAACATGAAGCCAACTAAAAAACAGTTACTGCTATATTTTTCCTCATGTATTACCAGTTTAGAAATACTAACCGCTAAAAGAAGCAATGCCGCTAATTCAAGAACGCGCCATATAAAAATGGGGGCATTACTTAAAGCAACCATAGTTGGATAAATAAACAATCTTGATGTCCAATTATTATAAATATCAGTAATTAAGGGGATTAAACCGTCTTGCAATGGGTTTGTTTCCATAAAAATAATATCATCACTAAATTTATCAGTAGCAATAAAATGGAAAACAAAAATAAAAAGTGCCAAAAATATAAATGGAAAATATTGCCTTCGATTTTTTAAGAATTTCACCACATCAAACATTTTGTTCTCCATTCCCTAATTTGTTTCGTGCCAACAACTTATAAAAACACAATTCAACCCCTTATATGACAGCCCTTAATTCCACAATCTGAACATTTTTGACCACAATCAGGTGTTAACGCCCCTATTTGAGACTTCTCCCATTCACGGCGAAGAAATGCTTTGGTTACACCCATTTCAATAAAGTCCCATGGCAGACATTCATCTGCCGTTCGTTCGCGGTTGGCATAAAATGCAGGGTCTAGCTTTGCTGCTTTAAATGCTTCAAGCCAAGTTTCATATTTAAAGTGTTCACTCCAACCGTCATAAATCGCGCCTAATTTGTAAGCAGTTTCTATGACCGTGCCAAGTCTTCTGTCACCACGGGCAAGTACGCCCTCAATTTGCGCCGTTTTTGCATCATGATAGCGATAAGTAATTCGCTTTTTATTTATACGGCTTTTTACCTCTTGCTGTTTTTTTATAAATTCATCTGGGTCATCTTGTGCTGCCCATTGAAATGGCGTAAAGGGCTTGGGTACAAAACATGACGTGCTAACACTTACACTTACTGGACGCTTACGCTCCTCATATGACAACTGATAATAAACACTTACAATTTTGTCACACAGGTCTGGTACTGCCAGTAAATCATCCATATTTTCATTAGGCAACCCTGCCATGAAATAAAGTTTTATTTTGTCAAACCCTGCCTGAAATGCTTTAAAACATCCCTCTAAAATTTCTTCTTCAGTCAAGTTTTTGTTTATCCCATCGCGCATTCTTTGGCTTCCTGCTTCTGGCGCAACGGTTAATGATGATTTGCGAACCGCTTGGACTTTTGCCAAAGAAGCAATGGCATCAAGCCTTGTTGATGGAAGAGAAATATTTACACGTCTTTTTTCTGTTAATTCAAGTAGCTTGTCCACTAATTCCTCAAAATGGCTGTGGTCACACGCGCTCAGTGATAATAATGAAATTTCTTCATGTCCCGTGGCTGTGATTAACATTTCTGCTTGGGCTAAAAGTTCATTTACACCACGTTCTCGTACAGGTCTATAAATAAAACCTGCTTGACAAAAGCGGCACCCACGTTTGCACCCACGTGCAATTTCCAATACCCCACGATTGTGGACAGTTTCAATAATTGGGGTAATCAACTTATCTGGATAAAAGTCAAGATGAGGTAAAAAAGCACGTTTTACTATTGCAGGTGCAGGAAATTGAGGCGTAAAATTTGCTAGTGTGCCATCTTCATTATAGGCAACATCATACCATGCAGGCACGTATATTCCCGGTATGTCTAAAATATCTTTTAAAAACGTGGCTTTGTCACTACCATTTTTTTTATGCTCATGATAGCGATTCAGCACAGTGTCTAAACTGGCTTCCCCATCACCTATATAGAAAAAATCTATAAAATCCGCCATAGGCTCTGGATTGGTGGCACACGGGCCACCTGCACAAATTATCGGGTGTGAATCATCTCTGTCTTTTGCCCGCAATGGGATTCCTGCCAAGTCCAACATGGCTAAAATATTTGTATAAGACATTTCATATTGAAGGGTGAACCCTAAAAAATCAAACTGATTTAAACTATCACCAGACTCTAGTGCAAAAAGCAGTTCCTTTTCACGCTTTAAAAAATCAATCATATCCAGCCATGGCATAAAAGCCCGTTCGCAAAAAACATCTTCACGTCTATTCATGAAGAAGTATAAAATCTGTAAGCCTAAATGGCTCATACCCATTTCATATACATCAGGAAAGCAAAAAGCAAAACGGGTCATATCTGCGCTAATATTTTTATTGACTGCATGTACTTCACCACCGGCATACCGCCCTGGCTTTGTAAGTTCAAGTAATCTGTCTCTGTCTATCACACGTCATCATCCTCATCCTGTAGTTCACCTTCACTATCTTCATCTAAGTAAACAGGATAGTTTTCATCATCAATAATGGGAACTTCATCTGATTCATCTGGATATTCCGGCAACCAGCTTGGGGGCGGAGTAGGTTCAGGGATATCATCATAATCATCATCTGCACTAGGCACAGCAGGCGCATGGATTTGCACCATCATCACTGGTGCAACCGTTGTTAACCATACATCTGATGGCAAAGTCACTAAAAGCGGAACAGTGTGTATGCCAATAGGCAAGCCTCTCAAATCAAGCCCCAGCCCAACATTTGCCGCGGTCATGTTAGAAATTACAGAACGCGGGCCACTGACTGAAACTAAAATTTGGCTTCCTTGTCCTATAATTTCATGAAGTGCTGTAGCACCCCAAGTACGCACTTCCCCCCTTGGGATATTGAATGTTCTGGTGTCTATAGGCTCAATTGTTACATAAATATCAATTTCAGGCGAATCATCTCCATATAAATATAAACCATATGGAAGAGAATCCGTTAAATCCACGCGAAATACTGTATCTTCTGACGCACCAGCCCAGTCTACTTCTACTAATATATATTCATGTTGATAGAGCATATCCTCAGTCCCTACAACACGCGCAACTGTTGGTATAGTCTCTACTCTTGCGACGGCAGTGCCTGAAGCAAGTGACCCTACACCACGCACCCGAATATCCATTTGATGCATAGGCCAAACCCGCACAGTGGCAGTCGTTTCTGTCACACTCAAACGAATTTGGTTGGTAATATCGTTCTCATAAATATCAAAAACTCTAAGCTGAACAGGCACATCTTCTTCACCATGAATACCTGTAACATCCACATGGGCACGGATAGAATCCACTGTTTCCAAAATCGAACGAGGACCGGTCATCGTGGCACGGGAATTTGCAAGACTAATTGGCTGAACCTCAAAATTTAAAGATGTTGTACCCTGCTTCACTATGACAACCTGTTGATTTTCCATAGAAATTGCATCCAGTTGTACTTCAATTTCAGGCGGGTTAATTGAAACATGTTCAAATCCAGCCGCAAGAAAATTGCTACTGACACGAAGAGGCAAAGTGAGTATCCCTTCTGTTTCATGAACCTCATCAAAGTCCACTGTACGGAAGTCTATACTCACTTCTAAAATTTGAGCAAGCTGTGCAGGTGTTGCCCCTCTAAGCCTATCAATGTCACTGCGAAGCCCGCGCACAACCACTTGGATATTCATTTCACGCAAGGCATACTCGTTAATCACCATAATTCTTTCGTGGCTTAGAATCTCTATATTATCCAATTGTAAGCGCGGTGTAACGTGAATATTTTGATAAGGGTCGCTAATATTCATGCCAACAAACCATAAGACCAAAGCCACAAGCAGCGAAAGAATTTTCCAATGAATATCGGAAAATAACCAGGAAAAAAATTGCCTTATTCTAGCCATGCTTTTTCTTCCCCCTACCCTTAAATAACGTAAATCTTGCCTTTGTAGGTTCGCCATAGGTTAGCATTTCTCTCATTTTTGCTTCAGAAATGCCACGAGAAATTTTGCCGTCAACCACAACAGAAATCGTCCCCGTTTCTTCAGAAACAACAAGGACACGTGCGTCAGAAGCTTCTGTGATTCCCACAGCGGCTCTGTGACGTGTTCCAACCGAAGACTCCAATGCTTCGGAAGTCAAGGGTAAAATACACATGGCGGCACTCACACGATTTGAACGGATAATCACCGCACCATCATGCAAGGGTGTGTTTTTTTCAAAAATATTAGTTAAAAGCTGTACACTCACTTGGGCATCTAAAGAAACACCCGAACTTTCATGTTCGCTTAAATCAACTTCTTGTTCCAGCACAATCAAAGCCCCTGTAGGCACTTTTGACATGATATTGGCAGCTTTAATAATTTCATCTACTGTGTGTGCCGATGTATGCACTTTTTCGTCACTGTCCACTTTAAAATTCATAAGGTATTGCCCGCGCCCTATTTGCTCCAAAGCTTTTCTTAGTTCTGGCTGAAACAGGATGACAACCACAACAAGCCCCATACTGATTGCATTTTCTACAATCCACCGCACAGTAAATAAGTCAAAAATTTCTGCCAAAATAGCTACAAATAAAATGATGGCGATACCCCGCAGTAAAACCCATGCTTGGGTACGCCTTATCCATCTAAAAATCATATACAAAATAACCGCAACAATAAAAACATCCAACACATGCACCAAAGAAAAGCGAGGCATGTGAAGCACGGGGATGTTAAAAATATCAATGATTAGACTAAAGAAAGAAGAAAACATTTATATCTAGTCCTCTGAACCATGATTTTCTGTTTCGGGTTGCGGGCGAATACGCTTCACTACCCGCTGAGATTTGGTCATAATCACTTTAGGAACAATACGCACATGGTAGTAGTTATTGTCATCTTCAAATTGGACAGCTTCTGCACGTTGATAGTCTAACACTCCATCAAAGAACCGCACGATTGCCGCAATAACTCCGCAAATTAGCGTACCAAAAATCATAAGCCCAATAGAAATTTGGTCATCTGTCACAAGTACCGCAACGATGAAACCAAAAATTGTCATAACACAGCCAAGGGCTATTGAAATTTCTTTTGCATAGTCAATTGCCTGACGGCTTACAAAATGAACAAGTACAATAACCATTGCAAAAATAACAGATGTAAACAACCACTCTTGTGTCACGGTTAACCCAGACATCAATGCAGCGTAAACTTCTGAAAAGCGGCCCGGCAATTCGGTCAAAAGCTCTGTCAGTTCCATATCGCCTCCAGACACAGCCGCCGCAGGGGACATCAACCCAAAAGCAATAGGGATTTGCGCGTTAATAAACACACCCAAAGTCACAGGAATAGCCGCTGTAATGGGGAAGTATAATCCCACGATAATGGGTACAATATATGGGATATTAAAGTGGAATGCTAAAATCGTAATCAAAATCAAAATAGATTCCCGCGGTGACATTCTGGCATAAAAAAGATAAATAAACATCGTAAAAACAAAAATGGCAATGGCAAGTTCTAAGTTGGCAGAAAACTGTACTGTAATTGTTAAAATTATCAGCATCCAACTCATACCCATTGGCATGATTGTAAATAATAGTGCAAACAATATATTAAGTAAACTTGGTGAAAGTACTGCCGTAAAAGGTTCAACCAAGGCATTGACATGTCCAATCGAATGTATCCGTGAAAATACAAAATAGCCCAAAGCAAATTTGAGCAATGGGAGAATAAACACTTCAAAACGCTTGAAAAACTTTACAATGACCTCACGTGCTAATAACACTTGCTCCATCTATTTCTCATCCTGTCTTCTAAGCCTCATAAGGGGTGCATCCTCGGGTCGTCTGCCTGGGCGTACGATTGGACGCGTTCTGTCGTCTACCATGGGTCGTGATTGGGAAGCTACACCGGGGCGGCGTTGGGGAGGTGCGGCATGTTGTGATGGTGCGGGACGGCGCGTTACAGGCGGTGCAGAACGTTCCCGCTCCGGCGGGCGGGTTTCAGGAGGTGAAGCCGCTCTGGCTTTTGGTCTATCCTCTACCCTAATTCTTCCCCGCTCATCTATCCGCTCTAAAAAGCGCATCATGCCTTGATACCGTTCTAAACGCTTTTGTACTAAATAATATTCCCGTGTGCCTTGAATCGTACCGATAAGGGAATACACTGCCATCAGTGCCAAAATAAACATAACCGATTGAAAAACGTGGTGTTGGATATAGAGTTCAAAAACATCCACGCCTTCAATGAAAATAATCCTAAGCCAATAGATAGCTAGGATAATCATACCGCCAAAACCAACAGAAAGCCGTGTGCCAAGGTTTTTCCTGTAAATATAGTCGTGACGGAAGTAATCATTGGCGGCACGGTCTGATGCGCCTTCGTGCTTGTCATAAAGTGCCAGCTTTGTCATGGTTATGATTTTTTGCTGGTTTACCATAACTTCATACCTCCATAATAAGTGGGGTTGCCCCCACTCCCCCGCCGCTACATCAGGCAAAGCCTGACTCCGCTTCCTCGCGACGTTGCGGGTTACGGATGTTATATTTGCACTTTACCACACTTGCCCAGCAAAAGTCCAGAAATATTCCTTAACAAATTCTTAAACAAATTCCTATTGACTTTGAAGGATTTTGCGCTCAAGGGTCGAATTATAACTATGTGGGGGTGAAATTTGTGTTCTATCCACATGAAATTGTTTCAGAAGTACGTGGATTAAATGATGTTGTAGATGTTGTTGCAGGGTATGTGAAGCTTACGCAAAAGGCAAATAATCACTTTGGCTTATGTCCCTTTCACAGCGAAAAAACGCCGTCATTTTCTGTTAATCGAGACAAGCAGATTTTCTACTGTTTTGGTTGCGGGGCAAGCGGGGATGTAGTGCGTTTTATCATGCAGATGGAAAATATGGACTTTCCCGAAGCGTTGAAGCTTTTAGCAGACAGGGTACATTTTCGTCTGCCTGAAAAGGGAACAGGTTATGAAGCACAAAAAACTTCAAATCTTCGTAAGATAGGGGCAGAATTGAATAAACGTGCTGCAAGATATTATTATGATTACCTAAATTCAGAAAATTCAGACGCAAAAGAAGCCCGAGATTACTTAGAAGCCCGAGGTGTTCATCAAAATTTGATAAAACGGTTTGGCATTGGATTGTCTCCGCCAATTTGGGATGGTTTGCTAACCTATTTAGATGATGCGTCACGGGAAGATATGGTTGCGGCAGGGCTTGCCCTTCAAAGTCGGAAAAGTGACACAAGATTTTATGACCGTTTTCGCAGTCGGTTGATGTTTCCAATTATCGACCAGCAAAGCCGCGTTGTAGGGTTCGGCGGGCGCATACTTCATAATGAGGACAAGCAAGAGGCAAAATACGTAAATACACCCGAAACTGCACTTTTTAAAAAAAGTGAACAGCTCTACGGGTTAAATCTAGCACGAAAAGCCCGCGAAAAAGAGCTTATTGTGGTGGAAGGGTATATGGATGTTATCGCCATGCATCAACACGGGTTTATCAACACCGTGGGTGTACTTGGCACGGCACTAAACGACGCTCATGTGCGGCAATTGCGCGGAGCAAATTGTACATCTGTTACATTGCTTATGGATAGCGATGATGCAGGAATACGCGCCGCTTTACGGGCAATTCCTGTGCTTATCAAAGGTGGGATAAAGGTAAAAATCCTTGATATTCCTGACGCAAAAGACCCTGATGAATTTTTAACTCAATTTGGCTCAAGAAAATTTGCAAATATTTTGCAAAAGGCAAAAAACCATATAGCCTTTCAAATAGACTTGGAAAAAGAAAAACATGACCTTTCCACCACAGACGGACGTGTAGGCTTTACCCAAGAAGCCGCAAAAATCTTAGCTACCCTTCCCAGTGCAATAGAAATGGATGCCTATGTTGCCCAAGTGGCTAAGGCGGCAGCCATTTCTCCAGCCGCTATTCTTTCTGAAATAAACAAACAGCAAGGCACGCCAGAGCGAGTCACAATCACACCACGGGTCATGCGTTCACGCGCTAATCGCGCAGATTACGGACTGATTAAAGCACAAAAGGAGTTGTTGCATTTAGTCTTAACATCTCCTCCTGCGGCACGTGCTTTAGAAAAAAGCCAGCATATCTTACCTCAGACCATGAGCGGAGACATTTATCCAAGATTGTTGACTATTGCTTTTGAAAATGCCTCAAGAGACACAAAACTTTCACCTGGGGATATTATGGATTTACTGGATTCCCCAGAGGAACAGCAAACTGTTGGTGAAGTATTTATTGATGCAACAGACTATACAAGCATTGCTGATATGGAACGTGCCATGACTGACATGGTGAAGAAAATTAAGCTTGCATGGCTTGATAATCAGATAGAGACTCAAGCAAAAATGCAAAAAATTGACCTAAATGCAGTAAATAAACTGCATTTTGAGAAAAAAAATGCTGCGACACTGAATATAACCATGCGTGATGGTTAAAATAATAGCGACACGAGAGGAATGGTTTTCTTTGAAATCCTTCGAAGATCCGTTGTTAATGAATCGGCTTCAAGAGCTTGTGGCTCTTGCAAAAAAGAACAAAAACACATTGGATCATAAAGACATTATGGACTTTATTGGTGATGTTGACCTTGACCCAGACCAGATTGAAAAGGTTTATGAATGGTTTGAATCTCAAGGGATAGACCTTGCGTCCAACATGGATGCAGACCTTGACATCGACAAAGAAAAAGAAATCGACTTTGCCGCAGTGGAAGGTGCAATTAACATTGACGACCACGTGCGGATGTACCTGAAAGAAATCGGCAAAGTGCCATTGCTGACAGGTGATGAAGAAGTCACCCTTGCCAGGCGGATGGAAAACGGCGATGAAGAAGCAAAGCAACGGCTTGCGGAAGCGAACCTTCGGCTTGTTGTGTCCATTGCCAAGCGATATGTAGGACGCGGAATGCTGTTTTTGGATTTAATTCAAGAAGGCAATCTGGGTCTAATTAAAGCTGTAGAAAAATTTGACTATAAAAAGGGCTATAAATTCAGCACCTATGCCACTTGGTGGATTCGTCAAGCCATCACCCGCGCCATTGCTGACCAAGCGCGTACCATTCGTATTCCTGTACACATGGTTGAAACCATTAACAAACTCATTCGTGTATCCCGTCAGCTTTTGCAAGAGCTAGGACGCGACCCTACACCAGACGAGCTGGCAAAGGAAATGCAAATGCCTGTGGAAAAAGTACGGGAAATTCTAAAAATCGGTCAAGAACCTGTTTCCTTGGAAACACCCATTGGTGAAGAGGAAGATAGTCATTTAGGGGATTTTATTCCAGATGATGATATCCCTGCCCCTGCTGAGGCGGCAGCATTTGCACTATTAAAAGAACAGTTAACCGATGTCCTAGACACCCTAACCGACCGTGAAGAAAAAGTTTTGCGCCTACGCTTTGGGCTAGATGACGGACGTGCAAGAACACTTGAAGAAGTGGGCAAAGAGTTTAATGTAACCCGTGAAAGAATCCGTCAAATTGAAGCCAAGGCTTTACGCAAACTGCGTCACCCAAGCCGCAGTAAAAAGCTCAAGGATTATTTAGACTAATGCTTTCCCCTAGATTACTTGCTGTGTTGGATTTGGTTGAAGGGCGTGTTTTAGCAGACATTGGCACAGACCATGCCTATTTGCCTATTGAAGCCTGCCGTGCAGGAAAATGTGAAACAGCCATAGCCAGTGACATCAACGCCGGTCCCCTTAAAATTGCAGATTTTAATATTCGTGAAGCGGGATTTATTGAAAAAGTTGAAACTCGGCTTGGAGACGGCTTACAATCCATCGCTTCTGGGGAAGCTGACTGTATTGTGATTACAGGCATGGGCGGAATGCGTATTATGGGTATTTTAAATGATGACAAGATAAAAAATGCCCGCTTAATTTTACAACCCCAACATGATTTGGAAGCATTGCGCCGTCATTTACATGCACACCATTACGACATTTTATGTGAAAAATTAGTGCGGGAAGCCGACAGGTTTTATGTCATCATTTGTGCTAAAAAAGCGGATACCATCATTCCATGGTCTGACAAAAAATATTTCCTTGGAAATGCAGACAGTAAACATTGGCATGATTACTTACAGCAAAGGCGAGGCAAAATAGAACGATACATACATTCTATTCACAATGCCGCCCCAAAGCAGGAAGCAGAAAAACAATTACAATGGTTAAAGGAAGCGTTAGAGACATGTGTACTGTAAACAATATAATAGAAGCAATGGAAAAGTGGGCACCACTATCTTTGGCAGAAGAATGGGATAATTGCGGGCTTTTAATAGGTGATTGTCATGCCCCCGCAAAAAAAATCTTAGTTGCCCTAGATGTGACAGAAGCCGTCATATCTGAAGCGGTGGACGGGGAGTTTGATTTCATCATTAGCCACCATCCACTCATCTACAATCCTGTCAAAAATATATCTGCTGCTGATATATTGGGGCGAAAAATACTTACCTTAATAAAGCATGGCATTGGTTGCTATGCTGCCCATACAAACCTAGACAAAGCAATAGGCGGAGTAAATGATTGTCTGGCAGAAAAATTAAATTTACAAAATACTTCACCCCTTGTGGAGGAAGAATGGGGCGTAGGCATTGGACGCGTGGGTGAGTTATCACAGGAAGTCACCCTTCATGATTTTATTGATTATGTAAAAAATGTTTTAAACTTACCTGAAATTCGTTTTTCAGGCAATCCCCATCACATCATAAAAACTGTGGGATTATGTGGAGGAGATGGCTCTGGCGGACGATATGTTCGCGCCGCAGTTGACAAAAAATGTGATGTTTATATTACAGGTGACTTTCGTTATCATTCTGCCCAAGAAGCCAAAGACTTAGGGCTGAATATTTTGGATATTACCCACTACAGCAGTGAAGTTTTAGTCATTGACGCGATTGTAAACCGCTTGCGTCCGCTGGGAATCAATATTCATGGAACAAAAACTATAGGACAAGTTTTATTCACTATGTAAATTTTTTGGATTTGTGGCAATGGTAGTACAGTATTTAAAAATATAATCTGCTCAAACTATAATCGCAAGTGTGAGAGAAATCTCGCCATTGCAATTATAGTTTTTTTTATAATTTTGGGGAGGAAATATATATGAACTGGAGACGTATTATAGTTGTTGGTGTTGTGGGTGGTATGATTGCAGTCACAGGTTGTTCCAGCAATATGCCGGAAAGAAACCAAGGCAATAGAAATGGGCAAAGAGTAGCCGATGCAGTGCATCATAGAACAGATAGCTATGACCGCCCAGGCGTTTGGCGTGCAGATAATAATGGGACTGTCACTCGCCACAGAGCAAACAACCGACACAGGGGATATCATAGAGGTATGGAACACAATAGTGTAACCCGTGGTGTTAATCGTGTAACAAGAGGTATTACCAACACAGCCCGTGAAGTGACTGATGGAGTGGTAGGCAATACATTCCGCTATGGAAGTCACAGAAATGCGGCAGAAACAAACCGCACTATACAAAATAGTACAAGAATCAATACAAGAGGTAATGAACTAAACACGAGGGATAATGCTCGCGTAAACACCAGAGCCAATACAAATGTAAATGCCAGAGCCAATGAAAGTGCGAATACCAGAGTAAATACAAGAGCGAACACCAGAGCTCATGCAAGAGCGAATGAAAACGTAAATACACATGTGAATACACATGCCACAAGGTCTACAAATCAAAATGTTCAAAATACGCACAATACAAACATTACAACAACACCTGCACCCGTTACGACAGCACCACAAGCTATTGCACAAACACCAGCAGCCACTGCACCACAAGTGAATACCCGTTCAAATGCTGGACGTTATGGCATGAACCTAAACCGTAATGCAACCACATCAACAACACCATACCAAAACCGTGCCGCACGCCGTGCAACAAACCGTGCCGGCATTTCAACAGCACCACTAACTGCTGAATCTGTTACTGTAGCTGTAACAGAAGATGAAAACCTTGCATTTTTTCGCAAAAATAAAGAAGAAGCCCCAACAGAAACACCAGTTCCAGAACCTGCAAAACCAGAAGCTAAACCCAGTACAGTAATGGTTTTTGATGATTCCGATTATGATGATTATGATAATGGTTATAACAATAGCGAAAGTGATACAAATGAAACGCAAAACCGTCACTACGCACCAGCCCAAAGAGCAATGAAATAACTTTAACAACCACATCAGCCCGCAATCTAAAAAGGTTGCGGGCTATTTTATATTAGACTTATACAGCCATTTGCATGTCTGCTACTGGGGATTCTAAGTGAATATCTGCACCCAGGGTGCTTAGGTCTTTTTCAATGTGTTCGTATCCCCGTTGTACGTATTCTGCGCCTGTGACAACTGTTTCACCTTCAGCAGCCAAAGCGGCTAGAATCAAAGCCGCACCACACCGCAAATCATGGGCATGAACAGGCGCACCATGAAGCAATTTTTTGCCATTGATTGTAAACACACGGTTATTGTCTGTTAGTGCAATGTCTGCACCCATTTTTCGCAATTCTTCCGCATGGCTGAAACGGCGTTCAAATATTGTTTCGCGCACGGTACTTTTTCCGTTGGCAATGGAAAGGGCAGCTACAAATTGGGCTTGCATATCTGTTGGGAAGCCTGGGTGCGCCTCGGTGGTGAGACTGGGTAAAGAAAGCAAACGCTTTGGAGCCTTTAAAGCAATGGTTGACGATGTGGTGAGAATCCTACAGCCGGTTTCCTTTAAATAGGAGGTAATTGGAATCATATCCCATGGGTTTGCACCCAGCAATTTTACTTCTCCTGCTGTCATTGCGGCGGCAACCAAATATGTCCCTGCGACAATACGGTCTGGCATGATTTTGTGTGAAGTACCAGCGCGCAATTTATTTACACCATGGATTACAATAGTAGATTTGCCTGCGCCGCGGATATCTGCACCTTGATTATTTAAAAAATTGGCAAGGTCTACAATTTCAGGCTCTTGGGCAGCATTTTCTAAAATGGTTTCGCCTTTGGCCTTGACAGCGGCAATCATCAGATTTTCTGTTGTGCCTACACTGACGGTGTGCATTTTAAATTTTGCACCCTTTAATTCAGGGGCTTCACAATACAGTCTGTTGCCTTCAATTTTTATGGTTGCACCCATGGCACGCAGTCCATCAATGTGCATGTCAATAGCCCGTGCGCCAAGCTTACATCCCCCAGGCAGTGCCAAATTTACACATCCGCTGCGGGCAAGCAAAGCCCCCATAAATAAAATAGACGAGCGCATTTTTGCGGCATTATCGTCATGAATATCGCAATTCAGTTTTCCGGAAGTATCGACTTGCAACGTGTTTCCCACAAAGTTTACTTTGCAACCAATCCCTTTTAAAATTTCTATTGAAACAAAGGTGTCGGCAATGCGCGGGCAATTGTGAATTGTCACTTCCCTTTCGTTTAGGCACAAAGCAGCCAGAATTGGTAAAACGGCGTTCTTTGCACCGCTGACACAAAGCTCACCCTCTATCGGATTTCTCCCACAAATTCGGTATTGTCGCATAGCCTCTCATCTCCCAAGAATAAAGTTCTAAGCATGTCAACAATATATGCAGTCCTAGGAAAAGCGTGACAAGCAAAAAAAATCGTACCCCTTATGGTCAGGGGTACGATTTTTATAGGTTATTCTGTAAAGCGATTTCTTAGCCTTTGATACTCGATTTCCACTGGGTCAGGTCTGGTTTTGCGTCTAAACTTAAATATTCGCTCTTGAAGTTGTCTCATGTATTTGGGGACTTTAGACAGAATCCAGCCGCCCCACAAAAACAATGCACCCATCATAATAAACCATAAAACAGGAATGGTGCGACGCTCGATACGCTGAATTGTCCACAGCGCACTATCATGCCATGCTTCAATAGTAAATGACGCATCATTCCGCCACTCTGCTTCAAGCACATGGACTTCAAGGTTAGCACTTTGCCATTGATTGGGAACATCGTTTACCGTGCGTCTTAAATTTTGAATCTCCCAATGGGGCAGTGCATTCATTCCCATGCCAAGTGCCGGTTCCATTATGCCGAAGTACAAAATTGCCAAAAGAGGCCATGCAATAATGTACGCTATAAGATGACATTTAAACTGCCGTTTTTCGGCTACATTTTGCTTGGCGATGTACATGAGCAGTGCGTCATCTTGTTTTTCTTCTGTGTGTTTTATTTCCTCTTCTGTCAGTTCATCAAAATCTTCTGTATCTGCCACAAACTGAATTGCGCTGTGGTCATCTGTCATCCATGTGGCGCGCTGTTGTTTGACCAGTTGACGCGCCCTGCGCATGAATGTTTCGCCTACTTTTTTTCCTTCGGCATCGTAAAGCATTATTTTTGATTCCATGTCTCCACCTCAATAGATTATTTTTGATGGACACGTTCTGCTGTTTTTATGCGTCATCCGCATCTATGGGTGCCACCCCCACGTATCTGTAGCGTTTGTACCATTGTAATATACGGCAAAAAAGCTTTCAAGTCTTCCACCCTAGAAAAACATAAAAAAAAGCATTGTCAGCCAAAGGACAACGCTTTTATGTTTTCAATTTATGCTGGTTCGCAAGCGTTTACAGGACATACTCCTGCGCAAGCTTCACAATCAATGCAATCTTCTGCCTTGATTACATAAATCGGGTCGCCTTCCGAAATACAATTTGTTGGACATTCGGAAACACAAGCACCACAGCTAATACATGCGTCTGTTATTTTGTAAGCCACGAGACTCACCTCCCATGGAAATAATATCATATATAAGCAGAAGTGTAAAACATCTGACATGTTTTTGTCTAAGATTTTATGATATGATAATCAGTAATAAGTAAAAGGAGATGATATCGTTGTATAAAAATCTTACGCGCAACTTCGTTGCGGCGATAGTGGGGGCGTTTCTGCTTGCTTTAGCATTTCCCGCAACCGCCTTTTCAGCACCAGCGATTACTAGCCTTACAATGGACCGTACAACGGTTCAACAAGGGCAAAGTATTACATTTTCTGTGCGCACCACGGCACAAACTCAATTTGTTTTTGCTACCATTAGCGGAACAAGAGCCCAAGGCACGCGTATTAACACAGACACAGCTGGCAATCACAACTGGCAAATTACCGTTAGCCCTACTGCTTCAGGCACTGTAAATGTTTTTGCCAATTCTGCAAATGTGGAAGCAGGCGCAGCCAGCATGAGCGTGCCTATTACAGTCACAGGCGCAAATACAGCAACCAATACCAATACAACAAACCCTGTCATTCCCCTTCCACCAGCAACGGGAAATGTTGATAATATAGGGGCTGTTGGCATTGCCAACCTGCGAGAAACCCCTGCCATTGCCCATGGGCAAGTAAGACTTACATTTAATACAGGCCCAGAAGCCAATTACACATGGGTTCGTTTTGACGATAACAATTATGTACGTGGTACAATGATTGAGCAAAATCTTAGATACCGTACATGGACGATAGATTTCCGCCCGCGTACATGGGCTGTTCAGCAAGTTCAAGTAGGCTCAAACCGCACATTCCATTATACTGGTGCGGCTTTACAAAACCTCCATTTAACCCTAGCACACCCCTTTGTACCCCCAACCGACCCTGAAATTCGCGGCGCGGTTATCACACCGCGGGAAGTACCAGCAGGTGGCCGTCAAACCATTCGTGTCACCACAAATGAACATGTGGGCGCAGTGTGGATTCGTGACGTGGACGGTTGGGAAGCCAATGCACGCAGTGTTGCCCCCAATACCACCACCACACGCACATGGGAAGTTGAAATACACCCATCCCGCTCTGGAACTATAACCATTTTTGCAAATACCACCCGCGTTGCCACAGGCGCAGTACAACGTCAAGAAGCCATTACTGTACGCGGTCAAAGTGTAAACATTCATGATGCCCGCGCAAATAGAATTGGCAACAGCGACAGTGCAACTGTACGTGTAACCACCACCCGCGACACTGAAAGTGTTTGGGTTGTCATGGGTACAAGAACAGTACACCTAAGACTTGACCGCACATCAGGCAACATTCGTGAATGGGTTGAAACCATTGACAATGCGTCATTACCAATGGAAGTACGTGCAAGCAGTAACCGTAATCATGTTGGTGTTGATGATATTCTAACCATTAGAAGCTGGGGCACCACCCACTGGGGTGACGGCGGCGGTAGTGGAAATAATAACAACAATAATAATAACTGGCACTTTAACTCATCATGGGGTGACTGGGGCAGAATCGAGGAGATTCGTGTACGTGACGACCAAGAACCGCGCAGAAGCGGAAGCAACTCTGAAAGAGAGTTTATTGTATACGTTATTACAAACGGCAATGTAGATAATGTAGAGTTTGTAGGGTCAAACGTAGCCCAGTCACAACGTATGAGTGATTGGAACTTAGGCGGCGGAAGGCGTGAATGGCGTATTAGAGTAAGGGTTCACAACAACGCATCTACAGGCAATAATACCTTCTTTGTTGAAGCCACCACAGGCTCTGGCAGTAATCGCGAAGTGGTGGGTGAAGGACGCACACCTAACGTTTGGGTCCGTAACTAATTTATAAAAAAAGAGACAGTCTTAAATATTTAAGACTGTCTTTTTTTAGTTGGTGTATAAGCGATTAAATCGCCCACTCACCATTGGTGAAGACTTGAACCTGTTGCCCGTCATGGGTTTTGCCTGTGACTTGTAAACAGGGTGAACCAATCATAAAGTCTACATGGCTTTCACATTGGTTTAAT
>Ga0123352_10005247_pt1 | contig 19427 bp, 18 predicted proteins | sample TergutLab28metaG_FD_89700 | JGI IMG/M metagenome (GOLD analysis project Ga0123352, IMG submission 89700) | Labiotermes labralis P1 segment gut microbial communities from Petit-Saut dam, French Guiana - Lab288 P1 | ecosystem: Host-associated > Arthropoda: Insects > Digestive system > Gut ... | reverse complement strand
TTGGTAAATTTTGTTTTAGGCTTTTTTGGTATTTTTCCTTTGTTTCTCCAACCCACCCGGCCCTTCTTTTAAATCCCCCCCCCCCCCCATTTCAGTCATGGTCAAGATTCGCTGATCATGATCTCAACCAGATGTGGGTCAGACGTAACTTGTTACTGCACTTTCCTTTGTCACATTTCTCCTCCTTGACGTTATAACGGACGTTGCTGGGACACAAAGGCTGTTTAGACCAAAGGTGTTTTTTTGTGCACCAATAAGGGGTCTATCATGGAAACTCCGTAGTCTATGTCAGTTTTACAACGTGAGGGCTGCGGGGGGTTTTTTCCAGTGACTCTGCCAATTCACACAGCTTCACCGAAGACCTGCTCCTCCTGCCTTCTGTGTCGCCGCCGCGAGCCAGACGTCATACAGATGTTGGTATTTATTTATTTGAATGGAAGCATCACGATGTGCTCATAAACGTAATGTAACACTAAATAGTGTACGTCAGCACAACTACTTTATTACTCAATGTACGTACATAGGCTACATGTTCCGACTATAGACTAGTCATCTTCAGGCCTATTTTTGTCATTTGAGTCACAAGATGCTAGGCAGGCTTTGGGATCTCATCCTGTTTACTTCCATGGAATACATAAAATTAAATCAATTGTCTCTAAGGGTGTGAAGTGTAAGTTGTGTTTACAACAGTGGGATACATAAAATTCGATCATTTGTCTCCTAAAATGTGTTATACAAATTGTATAATAAAAAGTTAAAATATATAAAATTCTTAACTTTTTATTACACAATTTGTATAACACATTTTACGAGACAAATGATCCAATTTTATGTATCCCACTGTTGTAAACACAACTTACACGTCACACCCTTGGAGACAATTGATTTAATTTTATGTATTCCATGGACGTAAACACGATGGGATCCCAAAGTGTTCATAGCATCTTGTGACTCAAATGACAAAAAAAGGCCTGAAGATGACTAGTCTATAGTCGAAACATGTAGCCTAAGTAGATAGGCTAGCCGTTTGGGACCATCTGACGTCACAGGTCGCGTGATGTAAACAAACACGGCAGCGGGGGTCAATGACCCCATGACGTCATATGTAAACAAATATGGCGGCCGACCTTGCCCCAGGAGGTCACGTGATGTAAAAAAAACATGGCGGATGACCTAATTTCGGCAGACATTATGGCGCCTAACCCAACTTTAGCCTCTGATATGTAAACAAATGACGTAGTATGTAAACAAAAATGGTGGCCAAACTTGCCCCAGGCGGTTACGTGATGTAAACAAACATGGCGGATGATCTACTTATGGTAGACAGTATGGCGCCTAACCTAACGTTTGCCTCTGATATGAAAACAAATGACGTAGTATGTAAACAAATATGTGGGTGACCTAATTTCGGTAGACAGTATAGCGCCTAACCTAACTTTAACCTCTGATATGTAAACAAATATGGCGATGGTCACATGATGTAAACAAATGACGTAATATGTAAACAAATATGGCGGATGATCTAATTATGGCAGAGAGTAAGACGCCTAACCTAACTTTAGCCTCTGATATGTAAACAAATGAAGTAGTATGTAAACAAATGTGGTGGATGACCTAATTATGGCAGACAGTATGGCGCCGGCTATTATTTTTAAATGAGCGCTAACCTAACTTTAAGGTCCGCCATTTTGAAAGAGCGCCATTTTTAAATTTATTCTACCCTAATTTTAAGTTTGAATTGTCGCCTCCCCAATATGGCTACCGGCCCGGTATTTTTAAAATTTGTTCTAACACAAGTCCGCCATTTTGAATATGACTGCCAGCGCGGTACTTATAAATTAAACCTAACTTTAAAGTCCACTATTTTACAATGTGGCTACCAGCGCGCTAACTTTCAATTAAACTTTATATGACTGTGTTTCTCGAAAATAGTTGGCTGAAGCGGTAAGCTTCCGGACTCATAGTTGAACTATTCTAGGTTCGAATCCTGCGGCTTTAACCATTTCCTTTATTAAAGGATCCTATCCCAGGTGTAAGGAAAATAAATGAAGGCACACAATTTACATTTTACAAACACATACAATATACGATTTTTATTATTTCAATGACATAAATGTATACAATGTAAGCTATTAAATTATCCAAACTTATAAGCATTATTTATCGTCAGAAAGACACGTGTTTTTAAATTTTAGTTCATTCCACAATGTATTGAAATCAATGGCATTTATGTCTGGAGGTGCAGCAAAGGATTTGGATTCAAAACACTTATTGCGCAACTCTGTAAGTTCTTCTTGGAGTCTGCCGTATTTGATCACTTCTCTGTCTATGCAAGCACTTGCCAAGTCCAGCAGCTGTGCCCAGTCTTTTTTACTTAGATGCACTTGTGTGTTCTCACTCGTGATGCGGATATACCTTCCACAGTACACTGACAGGGTGTGTTGTGAATCACCAAGTTCGTGCAATTCGTTCTTGGGTATATCACCTTTGAATGTCACCAGAATGAACCACTGCATCTCGTTTAACACTGCGTGACCAGAAGGAGTTCCAATTTTCACTAGCGGTTTGAGGTTATCATCACTGAGGTAGATGGAGACGTACTTTGTTTGTTGCTCGTTGAGGTGGTAGGTACGCCGAAGTAACCCCTACGCAGTCATCTGGAATACATTAATGAAATACCGGTTGAGGATGGCACTTTGCATACTGTAGAGTAAGAATGTGAAAGTTGAACCACTGCGCGAAGGTATAGGCAGACCGCAATGCACAAACATTTTTAGACTTGTTGTGACATGTAAACGTGCAGCTAATGGCTGGCAGACTTATGTCGGTGAGTGGAGGGCAGCCCAGCTGAGTGATGTCAATAACGGTACGCTCGATAAGTACGTTGATAAATTGTGCTTTCTGGGGCCCGAAGGAATAGATTGCAACAGCGGATGATGCCTCGCGATGTACCACAGTCTCCAACTCTGAATATAGTACATCACCATCATTCCAATTACAACCGTGGTCAATAGCTTCATTTATTCGGGCGTTAAACATTGGTACTTCATCCCAAATGCACGGCCTCTTAAATACATATGACGCAACCCTGTTACTCTGGAAGTCGACAGCCGCCAACTCCTTGAAAACAATATCATAATCTCGCCCTTCCAAGTACGTGAAATCAATCACTAACACAGACATTGTCAACTGATAGAATATGAGTGTACGTACCTTATTTATACTTGTGGTTTGCACGACTGCTGCTCCTCCAACCTGCCGCAATAGGGAAACAATCCGAACTCAGCGCGGAACATACCCACTGCCTTTTTATCGTTGCAGGTGTAGCGAGCAAGAATGAACATATTGACGAATGACGTCATGGTTAGTCCTCTGGCTCTGCGGACTGCGTACAAGCAGCAGCAATGTCCGCAGATATTCGAAGTTAAACCCTGTAGTCGGTGGGTGTTCAATATCCAAGAAATTGAGTGGCGCTGCAGGTATGCCATTATTTCAAGTTTGAATGGTGGTAGTTGGTACGAATCAAAATATTCGACTTACCCAGAGTAGGAAAAACAGACAGCTACCAAATGCCAGCCGGACATGTAATGCTTATCAAGGTCAATGACAATTATCGCGGGCTTTATAAGTGTGGATAGAAAAAGATCTAATGGATACACTCCTTCAAAGTAGTTTCACATATTTAGTTAAAAGTTTATGAATTTGAATGTTATTCATTTTACTGTAACGTTCCTAGAGTGGTCAGTTTCAGCATACAAAATGCATGTCGCAGGCTTAGGCAGCGGTTTTTTAAAGCGTGCCTCTATACGCATATCTCCTTGACGAGGTAAACTAACATGCTCTTCGTTAGCCCCCCTATCAAGTGTCAGGTCAAATCCTAATACGTAGAGACTCTTTGTGAACATTTCCACTGTAATCATGTCAGCACGGTCTTCGTGATGGATACCCCTACTTGAAAATTGTGTTTCGTAAGCCCTGGTAGCATCAAAGGTTGAAGAGCAATCAATTGTCAGCGGTTGGAAGTGTTCTGAATTCCGAATACGAACAGCGCAAGATTAGTCATATTATAATGATGAAAGTGGAATGGATTCGTACTGAAAAAACCAACGAATGCTGTGTTTTTAACAAATGCTATGAGAATCCTTTCGGGAATTGGTCCAAGGAATGCATTTTCTATAGATACTTGCTGGGCCCCAGAACTCGCTGTAAATATTTTAATCTGAGTATGTGTAACAGGATAATGTGCTTTGCGCTTCATAGCTAAAATATTAGCATGAGCTAATAGAAGAGGGGTTTTCAATTCGAATTGAGTGATAAAAAGTGTAGCGTCTAAAATCTTGATACGCACTTTGTTGTCGTCTGAAGGGGCTAAGATATTGTTACCGCTGCTGAGGTAATTTAACTGTCTGACGTAACGACTGTTGTCTTTGAGTTCTCCAGACGAATCGAGGTACCAAAAACTGGATACTAGATGCGTGTCAGACGCGTCAGAACCGTAGTTTAGAAGCTTTTCGAGGTAAGCCTTGTAATGATAGTTCGTCTCGTGAAGAGTAACTGGTTTACCGTTTAGCGAGATACTGAGTGAACTAAACATTGAATGTAGCAAGTTGTTAACACAATCCACTGTGTTTGGCTCAGCACTTTCTATATCTGATCCATCAGTCGTGACAAGTTTGACGCACAAGAGTAGACGCACAGAATTTAAATCTATGTAGTAATGGCTATGGCCCGAGCAATTAAATTCCAACTGGGCAGGGTTGTCTGCTGGCGCAATAGGTTTGTATGTAACGGTGTGACTATTTACGACAGATGTTTGAATACTGCGTTTGAGGAAGAGCTCAAGCCCCGACTTTAAGCACTCTATTATTTCTCTGTGAAAATAATTTCACCTTCCTACGTTTGCCTCGAGACTGAACTTTTTTCGACTTGCGCTTCCTTTTTAAATCAAAGCCAGACCTCGTCATCTTTTTAATCTTTTCTTGGAGGTTGCCCTTTGTTTCACTGAAACGATTTTTGAAAATAGCACCCACAGGTTGTTCTGGTTCCTTATTAAGAATATCAGTTATTATATACACGCGCAGGGAAATAAGAAACTAAATTTTCGTTAACCATGACGGAATTTTCCCCGCAACATGAATTAAATAACTCTTCACATTGCTTCGGATATTTGTTTATATAGTTGTTAAAAATACGAACAAAGTTTTAGTTTATAGACTGTTCGTAAAATTGAGGTATATTTGTGAGAAGATCAAAGACACATTCATAGTGTTTTACAGGAAATGTGATTTCCTCCGAATCTAAGCGAAGTGTATTGTGCAAAGACAGCTTTTTGCACCCTTTAGGGTAAGAAATTTCAATTAAGTCAACCTTCCATTCACCGTGTTCCAACTCGAGTGGTGTAGCCAGTTTCGTTCTAAAGTTGTCTATTGTGTTGGCCGGGAAATAATAACCGGAACTATCTGATGGTAATGTTACGTTAAACTGATCCATTATAATTTCTTGATATCGGTCGCGTATATCCAAGAATTGAACGTCACGTCGTATTCTGTCCACTTGACTAGATGTTGTTTAATACCATCATTGTTACGTGTGCGTAGTATTTTATCTATTTGGACCTCGGTTTGGGGCGATACAGTAACTTTGACGAGCTCGTAATTGTAAAACTGATCTTCGATGGGACGATCCTGCAAGCCTGACCATTCATAAACAGGTTGTGGCACGCAGTGAATAACCTTAACAACACGGAATATTTTTGTTGAAAATGTTTGTTCATACCCCTTGGAAAACCTCACTTTCTCTTTCGTTATTCTTACAGGATCTCCTACTTTAAATTTAACACGACTTTGAGGAATTTTAGCCCTCAGGTTGTTCACCTTTCGCCACACTGTGTAAATATTGGAAGGGGTGACTTTGCTCGGAGGCATGCGTATTGTGGAATGCACAGAGCTGTTGTAACCTATTACAAGTTTATTTATAACGTTCGAGTAACGGTATGATTTACTCTTGGTGAAGTACTTGTACATCCTGGACTTTAAACTTCTCTGGAAGCGTTCCACAATAGAGGCCGATATGTCGGGGTTCTGAGTCGTATAAAAACTTACGCCCTTACGTTTCAAGTACTGCTGGATAGTTGCATCAACAAATTCAGTACCCTTGTCCGATTGTATAATAATCGGTTTTCTATTTTGAAATAAAGATTTTAAAACTGCAGTAATTGAGGTATCAGTCTTCTCCTTTAGAGGTATGCTCCAGGTGTATCTTGAAAATATGTCTATTACGTTTAAGAGGTATTTGTACTTATCGTTTTATTTCGAGAGGGAGCTTGAATCTGCAAAATCAATTTCCCAGACATCATCAATATTGTTTATTTTACCATATATGGGTTTCTAGGGAACCCTCTTCCTTACAGGTTTATGTAAAGTTTACGTGTCCTGACCGGACAGCCATTCTTCTACAGCTCTTTTATTATTTTTACCGGGTTTTACCAACTTTGCTACTGAACCAAACTCTGCTGCATGTTTATGATCGTAATAAACTTTACCCAGAGACTTTATTATTATACCGATTCCCATGGCACTTCGTTTTTGTTAGTAAACAGTTGCGAAATAAACCGCGTATATATAAGACCCTTGTTGGTTTTGATCTTACCTGTGGTGTTATAATTAACTCTATGCACGTTAGACTGAAACAGTATTAGTTTATATGATTGTCTATCCTGAATAGAGGCCGCGTTTTTATCAGGTTTAGAATTTGTCAACAATTCCCACAGTCCCTGAGTAGCCTTGTACTTTGTGCCATCTACAAATACGTGTTTATCATTATATTTCAAACTCGAACGCCCTGTTTTAAAAGAACCGTCAGTATCATCTTGATACACCCCAAACGTAGGTTCGTGCGACACTTTACGTCTCAAAACGTTTTGAATATACTCTGAATGCATAGGTGAAACATCGGTTTCTGATTCAGACTCCGTTTTAAACAGAGGCACTGAACCGATTATACGTTTGCGTTTGTTTTTTTTAGAACTCGGCTCGACACTACCAGTTTCTATAATGGGAATGGGGATGGGTTCCCTTTTTTGTTTTCCAGTTTTCAAGAATGGGTCTTGCTGAAGGCGAACTTGGGTCCATTTGTTATAACTGTGGTCTTTAGTTTTAAGTATCTTTTTAAACTGCGGCGGTGGTGGGGGTGCTAGACAACGGTTTTCCCACAATTCCGGAGGGAATAAAATCATACGTTTTAACGCCTTTTGTTAACTGTTATTAATTAGTGTACCTATTACACCCGACAAAATACTTGTGATTAGTGGAACTATAAACCCACCTTTTTGCATTAAAAGTTTCCGTTTACTTTTGAAACTATACTTTGGATCAATTTACTCACGTAAACAATTCTTATATTTACTCGGTTTACTTTTTTCCTCTTTGTTGAGTTTATGATTTCCATTTAGCGTATTTATTGCACACTCGACAATAGCTTTTATCAAGTCGTCGCCGGCAGATGCAAGTAACGCAAGTCTGGCTTGAGGTTTGGCGTCTTTAAGTACGTGAAGGAAGTGTAGCTGCGACTTCAACCGGTTCATTATCTCGAGCAGGTGCAAACACTTCTGTAGTTTCCCCAGAAAATATATTTGCTCTAAATCTCAAAACATCGTTAATCGATTGTTTCAAGTCTAAGAATAAATAGTATGCGGATCTTTACAGACTTCTTTGGTAAGTCTTGTGAAAAGTAGAAATGTTTTCCGGGTAGACTTGTCGGACCAAGTGCACAATTTGAGTCTTGTCTCTAGGATTCTTAAACACAACTATATACCTGCTATTTAAAGAAATATCACGCGATGATGGACTTTGGTGAAACAATTTTTCTGTAATTAGTACCCGACTAATGTTACGATTATGGGATTCTTTGGTAAATAATTGGCTCACTTTTGTAGAATAGGCAGAGTCCATGAAATCATCCAACACTATAAGCGTAGGTATATTTTCGGGATTTTCAAAGTCTGGTATTACTTTAACAAATGATACACTTTTCAAATGATGCGGGGCGTTATTTTCACTGTGACACCACACAATATTGTCAAACGCAATGTCATAAAGTTGCTCCCTGCACTCCAACAATCGTATAACAAAAGTAGATTTCCCACAACAACTAGGTCCTGCAACGTTTAACGTAAATGGATGTTTCAGCTTCAAAGTCATACTATTAAATGAAGTTTAATGCGTAAAATAACCCTACTTATACTTATAAATAAATAAATAACATATCATCCATAGAGAATGTAGTCAAAATTGTCCATAAGCCGGCGCTTCTTAAAAACAACCTTGTACTCCTTCGTCTCGTGTTCTGAACCCACTACACCACCATGTTTCCGCTTGATCTTCCGCGGATTGTGTACATGCACTGGCGGGGCGTTTTCTAGTATCATATCCCTCAAGGTGGTGAAGTTTACAACTTTTGAATTCTCATAATTCAATGTTACGCCCTTCACTTTGCACTTTGTTGCACGTTTTCCGGTAGAGGGGCAACATACCGAAAACGCATATTTTTTTTGGACCACCCGACACAAATTCTTCTACAAAGAAGCAAGAGCCGTACTCCTCCAACTCATCTGTGTGGTCGCCCAGATAACCCCCTGTTTTGACTTTTGGGGGGTTATTATCCTTATAAATGAAGATGGCCGAGTTTGTATCACAGTACTAAACAGATTACCCCTACTTACTCAGATACTCGTACAGTTTCAGCCGAGCTTGGGTCGTTACGTAGGCAGCAACCGCCACATTACCGTTCTGCCCTACGGCAATGTTGTCCTCGGAATATTTCCAAGAGACCCACGCCACGTCATCATTCGGGAATATGAAGTTTGTAACTTCGGTACCCGGACATGTCAAGAGCTCGTAAAACTCTTTCTCTGAGTCCACAATAGTAGTCTGGGTTTGTTTTGGTACCGTGCCCATTTGCCCCACATTAAATTCAATTTGAGCTTAGCCAAAGTTTGTTGCTCTGAATGTTTTTAAAAATGGATTCCTTGTCTAGGCAATTCCCTCTGCGCGCCAGTAGTCCTCAATGTATCTGTCCTTGTCGTCTTCACTTTGACCACAGGATGGGTAGCCGGATGACTCCTGTTTCAAATTTAAGAACACGTTTACCTACTTTGCAAACAGACATCCAGTATTGGTGTCATTGTCAAAGCACGTCACCTCATATTCCCAAAGTTCAAACAATTCCATTACGCCATAACCCATGTCTACAGTGTTGCGGACCTCATCCACCACCCATGTACCAACTTTACATCGCTCCTCATCAGAGTGTGTAAAATTACTTTGATTCATTGTGCCGGCACAAGCAGAACACAAGGGGAATATCAGTTTGGAGTTGCTTTTGTACGAAAAAACCGTATGATACAGTTTCCTAGAAAGCAGAACCTTACATTTTAAAATACCCTCCCTATCCAAACAGTCAGGGGGACAGTCTGCACCCACGTACACTTTCGGGTGGCCCAAGGGAAACTTGCCATATTTACAAATGTAGGGGTAGACTTATAACGTCCACATAGTGGATATTCTCCCCTAACTTGACTTTGTAATATGTTTTAGTAGCTTCGGTTCTACCCCGTACAAAGCATCGCGAATATTTTTTGGAGAATTCTTCACATAGGGGTGCGAGCAAAGTTCATTTTCTAGGCCGGGATTTTCACTCAACAGTTTTCTAAACTCACACCCCCAGATCGAAACAACATTATAACCGGCGTTTTCGATTTTCTGCAACCTCACCTTAGTTTCCTCATACCTGTTCTCTAAAGTTTCTTCGGTTTTACCAATGTGTTTGTGTCGATTGGACTTGCAAAGAAACCCATGCCAAAAGCACCCTAGGTACTCAAAGACTTCATTCGTTTCTTCGCAGTACCCATAGACTTTCACATTAGGTACCCCAGCCAAACGAACATCCCTCCCATTACCGCCATGAGAAATATTATTACGCGTCCGACCAATGTACGCCAGCCATTAAGAGCCTAAACAGACTGACGTACCCCATACGGTGGCCCCCTCTTGGGATAATACCTACTTTATTTGGTTTCAGAAACATGGTCCGGAACACCTTGTTGTAAATGGACGATATTTTAATTGCTTGCCGAAAGGGTTCCAACTTGACCAATATGAAAAACAAATTCCGAAAAGCACAGCATGCCTGCCTCAGTACATTGACGTCGTCCATGCAGTAGGCCAACAGTTCGTCCTTATTGTTAAATCTTTTGTCTTTAACCCCCTCATACCAGGTGAAAATTGCTTTCGTTAATCACCAGACATAAAGTCTGCCCAATAGAACTTGGGTTCAGGATGAGAGCCCACACAATCCAAATTGTTGGCAGTGTTGAATAAGTGGGGATAGTACCCTTTCTTGCATGTGAGATCAAATAATTTGGGCACGCTCATTGGCAAATAGTTAAGTGAATCCAAAAAAGTGGAGATTCTCCACAACCATACTAAGAATTTTGCTACCGCCCATTATCAATTTGGGGACCATTTCAGTTCAAGAAACCTTCTAAGAAGAAATTGTGAGTCGTATCCGCGAGAGTTTTGGGAAATAACATAAAATTTATCCGCGAATGGTCGGGACTGCCGGAGATAATCAACAAATTTGCCTACGGGATCATGCCAGAACGCATGGGTACGCTTCCCACACTGTTCACAATGGACACTCAAATCATACACGGCTTTTCACTTAGAACACATTTGTTGAGCACATATGAGTTTCGGTACATGCTCAAAAGACACATCACGCTTCTCAAGGTCTTGTGTGTACTCCGTATCGAAGAAAACGTACAAAAACTTGTCCGACAACTTGCTAGGCTTGAGTGGAACTACTTAGCAAAAATGGCCTTAAGGTTGCTTCTTATTACAAATATTACAAAATTTTTTAAAACATTCATGCTTCGAATCAGGGGTTACTAAATAACTACAATTTCGGCTTACTTGTCTCCACTGACAAACTAGCTTGCCTTCCACTTTGAGAGTTAAATAATTCTGAAAATATTTCTCACTGAGAAACCGTCTTTTGCATGTACAACAATACTTGGTCTGATCCTTAGTACAAGGTGGTGTAGCAGTACACACGGTGCAAACTTTGTCACATTTGTGCGTATTGTCGTATAATGTATCACACCCGTTACATACGTACCTCTTAGCTATAGCACCCTTAAGGCTGGTAATTACATTGTGGTGCTTATTGTCCCGATCATACAGTAAATGTAATTTCTTGGCCGAACGTGAATATCCACTAAACATAACCCTATCGGGGTTCAAACCGTCAAACACAATAATTTGGTAGTCCGAAAGTTGATCTTGAAACTGCCGAAGTTCCTCATAGCCTCCGCCGTTAGATAGATCAACCCCGGAAGCTTTCAAGAGATCTTCAACAGGTTTTTACAAGCCTTTGTTATGCCTATATAATTGGTACTTTGGGTCACCACTAACACGAGCCATAGCGATAATAAGTGCATAACCCTAACAATTGAGAGCCGCCTTAACTGTAACGATACTCTTTTAATTGCACTTATAATATCCAATGACCACCCCTTCGTCCTAACTCTACCGTTACCAGCAAGCATCCTTACATGTTCCAGATGTACTTCGAGACGTTCACTCAGACCAAACCTATAATTGCTCTGAATCACCTTCCCGAGTACGGCCCAGACCACATCAGTTTTGAGCTGGTCGCGGCGACGTAAACTAATGCCAACCACTTTATCCTCCACGTTCTCAATATTGCGGATTCTCAAACCCACCAAATCTCTACTCGGCACGTCTTCGACTATGTAGTTTGTCAATGCTGTAATGCATTCCTTTAGATAAGTACCGGGGTTTTGCTCTTCAACCGGAGAATTAAACTTGATTAACAGACTACGCCCGGTCGCATTAAATTTTGGAAAAGATTTTGGGGTCTCATCCAAAATAAAGAAAGGTAGCTGTTCCGACAACGGGTTGTTCCTACTAGCAGAGGCTATTTCCTCCCTGTTTACAGAGGGGGTCTTAGCAGATGGAATAGCTCTTTCACTACTAAGAAACACTTTCTCAGCCATTATATTTCGATTTGTAATTATACCACTTACTTGAAATTAAGTATTAAACGTAGTTCCGAAGACTGCTGCAGGCAACAGGTATCGGCGACTCGTATCGAACATAGTAGGGCAGACTATTAACAGGTATCAAACTCGGTAGCGTTGACAGGTCTCGTAAAAGGCACCCTCGGTAACGGAGCAGACGTCTCAACAATTCGGAAGCAGGGTTGAGAATATTTCAATAGCGGTCGCGTAAGACAATATATAGCTCACCCCTAATGGTTTCACTAATGGGTTTTGAGATCTTTATCTGTCTAATGGGTTTGGCCTGAGGGGGTGAAAGTTACAAGTCAGCTAAGTGACCTCTAACGCTAATGAATATGGCTTGAGGCATGTACAGGTGTCTAAGTGGGTTTGTGATTTTATCTGTCTAAAGGAATATTAATGGATTTAACCCGGCGCGTAATGACTCAGCACACAGTGCTGTTGACGACCTTGTGTGCATGTTCAAACCTGTTTAACCCCGAGGCAAATACCAACCCTCAGATTCGGTGGTCTTGTTCGCTCTCGCGTTTAATTCATATTTAAAATAGCGTGCTATAGCAACCATATTGCAAGAAGTTAGGTTATAAATTAAAAATACCCTCGTATTGTAAAAACTAATAAACACCGCTCTGGCTGTCATATTGAAAAAATGTACGCGCCGTCTTATTGTAAGATAGCGCCCATTCTAATAAACGTCAAACAGTCTACCGATCTAAAACTAATGCGATTGGAACTAAAATAATTTGCATAATTGCAATACAATAAAAGGCCGTATAAATATTAATTACATCATTTGCATATCAAAATAGAACGCACGAATATCAAGTAGATAATTTGCATATCAATTACGCTATTTGTATATTAATTAGGGTTTGGTGATTTACTTTCATTATCATAGGGTTAGTCGCGTTAAAATTGGGTGGACCCTGTCCGTAACGCCATACGGTCAGTGGTCGGGTTGTTTAATGTGATTGGCCGCTTTGTGGGGGTGCTTTGATGTGATTGGCCGCTTTGGCTTAGGGTGTTTTGATGTGATTGGTCGCTTTGTGGGGGCACTTTGATGTGATTGGTCGCGTGGTGGGGGGCGCTTTACTGTGATTTTTCGCATGGTGGGGGTGCTTTGGTGTGATTGGTCGCGCAGAAAAGAGGGCGAAGCCGGCCTTAACGTCATAGGGCCGGTAGTGGGGGTGCTTTGCTGTGATTGGTCGCTTGGTCGTGACGTTACAAAATTAGGCGGAGCCGGCAAACCCCGATGCTATCTACTAGCCTATGTAAGTACCTTGAGTAATATAGTACTTATGCTCACGTACACTATTTACTATTATATTACGTTGGTATTTATCCTTAAGATAAAATACGTGAATCCGTCTACCAGAGACACTAGTTCCTACTAATATTCTCAGTCACGTGCCCTAGAGGTTCGACTAGTTCTTAAGAATATGAAGAGGCCCTCACAAGCGACATGACGGGGACTCAACTCGTTCAAGACTTAGGTACAGAATTCTTCTTTTATTGACCAAAGAATGTACAATATATGAAACTTTACAACCAGGTAAACCTATCGCCTTGCTCCACGTTTTGCTATTATAATATTACACATCTTATTGAATCATTGCGATTCATTTACAGGATTGGGTCCTCTGGGGACATAGATCCAGATACTGATAATTGTGTAAAGCCACTACGTACGATAGGCAGTAATTGTGCACCGACCGTAATTTAAAGAAATCTTTAAGAATTGTAACCACCTTGCTTTATAATAACTTGTGATGTTTTAATCTGTTACTGTATTGTGACATGTATATATAACAGTCGAGTTCACCTTAATAGATTTAATAACTTCAGTAGTTCTATACAGAGAGAATCCCCCACAATGATGCTTAGCATCGAAACATGCAACAGTCCAATAAGAGGACACAAGTTTTAACAGCAAATATTGTGGAAATGTTGGTTAATAAAAGAAGAATATAAAAATGGGCGGTACACACAATCTAAAGATTGGGTAAAGAAGTTTCGGTCTCAGGGCCAGCCTACAGTGTGCATTTACAGTGAGTGTTTCCTTTGTCTCACTTCATGTCTAGTTGAAGAGCTAACCTTGAGCCCAGAAGTGTGAATCAACACAGAATGAAGCACTACAGTAGGAATAAGAAAATTCAGTTAATATCTACTGTAAAGTGCGTTTCAACTTGTGCTTACTTGCATAACAACACCTCTCCTGTTCCGGAACAAATATTATTTTATTTTGATAGGCTGACAGTGTTCTGCGGAATTCAACCTGTGGCTGCTACTTCAACACATTACATTAAACACTTGACTTCCATTTGTTACCTTTTGTTACACAAGGTTTAACATTAAAAGAGTTTCTACATTCTGCCCAGTTATTATAATTGTGTTTTGTGTGGATCTCAGAACAAACAGCCATTATATTTTTACCCGTGTCTCGTTCCGGTGTGTCAGACCGTAATTAACCAATACATATTACCCTCTAATATTACTTGAGTATGAGTTCCGTTTATATCGGTTTGTCAATAATTACTTCCTTCAAAAACATTAACTGATCAGTTTCATGAACACAGACGAAGAGTGTACTGCGAGGTACGAACTGATTCATTAAATATAATTCAGAGTGGGGGACCGCTGTAGCGCAGTGGTTAAGGTTCTGCGCTACAAATTGGAAGGTCGCTGGTTCGATTCCCTCTGGTGTCATTGGAATTGGTGTCCGACCGAACTATGACCCTGGGGTCGACTCAGCCTCTAACAGAAATGAGTGCCAGGAGCATTTCCTGGGGGTAAAGGCGGCTGGTGCGTAAGGCTGACAACCTTACCACCATCTTGTGTCTTTGTCATGAAATCTGGAAATCTTAACTTCCTGGAACCCTCTGCGCCACTCTCGGCCTGTAACAGTACTGCTGTACCTTTATAATTCAGAGTAAGTAAAACGCAATTTCATGCCAGAAGTTTTGGTACTGTCCTTAATTTGAGTATTCTGTTCTTCTGGAATGCGAAACTGCGTTACTGGGTAATTGAATTCCGACATTTTGAGGCATGTTCCTGTCCTTATCTTCAAGGCTCAAGAAGTCCATTCTTTCGTCTTGGACATTGGTGCCGTTGGAGATGGGGACGTTATGTTGCCCCGAAAAGTCGAAATCCGAATACCCAGCGGCGCAGAGTCACTTCCCAAAGAGAGGGGATGCTCAACCACACCACATATTCTGCTCCAGAGTTTTGTGTTTGTGACTTGTGCAACAATGCTGTCAGTGGCTTAGACTACTTGGCGTTGAATGCTAGGGCAATCTGTGGAAAATTAAATGGGAAATGTGCGGAATAAAGCGCTTGTGTTTGAATCCGTAGGTATAGTAGGAATCCGAGAAGATTATCAGCCAGGATAGTAAATTATACACTATGGAAGCAGCACATAAACACACGAGAGCCGACTTGCTATTGTTTGTGTACTGGCAAAACTTGTAGCAATTTAATAATTCTTATTCTCAATACTTTAGCAATATCCTTCGAAATCATGCCAAAGTAAAAATATTTGTAACAACAGGAACGAATGACTATTACCTTTAAAAAAATTTTAATAAAAATCCAACCAGATGTAACAGTATGCAGATATTTATTTACTGCAAAGTCACTCTGTACATTTTTCGGGTGTCACAGCACCCATCATCAGGAGTAATAAAAACTGTAGCCGCAACCTCCGGTACAGGTCATAATATCGGTACAGCTACTTCCCTCCAATGTGGCCCGATCAGGCCACGTTGGAGGGAAGTAGCTGTACCAGTATTATGACCTGTACCGGAGGTTGCGGCTACAGGTTTTATTACTCCCGATGATGGGTTCTGTGACACCCGAAACATGTAGAGTGACTTTGCAGTAAGTAAATATCTGCATACTCTTGCATCTGGTTGGATTTTTATTAACATTGAATTACGATGCATGGAACCATGAGCTTAAAACTTCACAAAAATGTTCACAACGGATTAAATTCGGGGAATTGCTTTCCGTCGTGTCTTCTTTCTAAAAACCTACAATTCAAACATTCCTGTTTATTATACCTGACTGACTAGGTGTGTGGGTCTCATCCAAAATGGATCCCATTCACTGAAGTGTCGTAACAACGGAATGTATTGAAGACAGATATAACAGACGGAAGGACAAACTATACAATGAGCAGCTTCGTAAATGTTTACTCCAAAATTATGATCATTATAAAAAATCAACAAGAATGATAGAGGCAAAGCACGCAGAAGGAATGGTTAGGAGCAGGAATTTATGGGCACTCCTGTCCTTAAACTCGAAAGAAAAATTCCACTCAGATCTAAGCTCACATTATAGGACATTTGTTAAAATGTATAACCGGTTCTGTAACTGTGGTAAAACGAAGAATCCTTTGGTGGAACAGAATGATGATACGGATATGCTGTTAGTTCCAGCAGTTTCACTTGAAATCCAGATTGTTCCTCTCTCAGTTTTTTTTTTGCGTTGAATTTATTGACGTTCAAAATAACATTCCATTCTTTGCTCTAGAAGTTTTTATAATTTTTTCGCTGGTAACATCATCTTTTTGTTAGCAATAAGACACAATATTTCTGAAATCCTGCAATATGAGTAGCCTAAAATATACAATATTGTTATGCCAGTGCGGAATTGGCGTTAAATGTACTATCAGTACTTGATGTGTACTGGACCGTGCATCATATTGATAACTGAAGAATGAAATTCAACTAGGTGACACTTATTACTTTATTATGCTTATGTTAGGCTCAACATGTTTCGGGCATCATTATGCTCATCATCAGGAACTCACGACAATAGCGTTGGTTACCACATAGGCCGTCTGGTTATCGAGTTGGTGCTGGTTGGAGGTTAAGTGTAGGCAGGGTGGATGAGTGACCGGACCGAAGGCACAGCCTTCGGTCCGGTCACTACTGCAGCCTAACCGCACCTACTCCAACCTACAGCAAACCAAGAACGAAACGACCAATGTGGAGTACAATCAGTACGTCGGTCTACAAGGTTATAAGAGTATTACATTACGGAAGACTTGACAGATGCTCGATGATTCAAGGTGAAAACCACTGCGCAATTTATTCCAGACAACATTAAGAGCAACACAACTGAAATACGATGTTTTTTTACACATATTTACATCAATAACTCTATTCTGCTAGGGGAAAATAAAACGAGTAGGGCGGTATAGACGTCAGAAGTGTGAGACAGAGCATCGTGCGGCAAAATACATGAGATTTTACTCCCTGTAGTTTGGGAGAAAACTATCAGCTTTAATGACAAATCTTCGGTCTCCCTTGTCAGGGTAAAATATTCGCTATCCTACTTATGTATGTGACAGGTTCCTCCGCAAATTTGGTACTTTTCTGCCAACTTGTACTCAGTCACACACACACACACGCACACGCACACGCACACGCACAAACAAGCACACACACTGTAGGGAAGTAACCTTCGTGAAAGAAATTACTTTTGCTCCGTTTTAAATGCCATTTTCTTACGGAGCTCAGAACTTTCTAAAGAAGAAAAGAAGTGCGGTCAAAGTTCACACAATGAAACCAACAAATGCACTAATGTTCAGACTGTATTTTTACACACAACTTGTCATAACTCCGACATGTTTCCACCTGGCTTCATTATCTTTCGGGACTTAATTAGCATCAGTAAAGCGTAAATATAAACACAGATGGATTATCAAATACATTAAAATTTGTGCATAAAATGTACGCAGATATTGTAAAATTGGTTTGTAGGAGGGGATAACTGGTCCATAAGATGTGGGGGTTGTAGTTTTATAGTCTTTGCAATAGTTCTGGAATTAACATAAAATAATAGTCAATAGTAAATATGATTAAAATTTCAAAATAAAAAAAGAATATCAGCAAATATCAGTACAATATTTGATTAGTTATTATACATACGAAACAAGATGGTTCTTTGTATATATCATAAGAATAAGTTGATTGTTTCTAAATTTTATGCTAAAATCTTTCCAATTTTATGCTGTAAATATGCTCTGATTTTCTGGAGTGCTGAGCAGGTACTCAAACGAACAAGGAGATTTAAGTTTTCATTCGTGACCAAACAGTTCTGAGAACCACTGGTGTATGCTACCGTAAGAACACTACTAAAATCCAAGAGCCATATCTTTCAGTATCCCTCGGAGAAGAATATCATGTCTTTCTTTGGTGGCATGATCTCACTTCCATACTCTCTTGAAATGCATGACTTGCTTCTTCACATACACATATGATAGCACAGGTTCTTTCTGAGAATTGAAAACGGACTGTGCAAATATCGTAAAAGAGTTACACAGGCCTAGACTTATACATATTCATATTTGTTACATAGGTAAGTACCTTACCCGAATCACTGAGAAAGCAAGTGAGGTCCAGTGAAATAGTGTGACATTGAAACAGATTTGTGAAGAGAGAAGGTAGACGAGAATAACACGTTTGGGTGGATCTGTAAGCATCAACATTTTCTCCTTATCCCTCTTTCTCTTTTAAACTTGAGCGCTACAATTTATATCTGTCTCTTCTTATCAGCGAGAGTGAAAAATTCGAGTTCAAGTCCTTATTAAAGTGATGCTACAAGTACCCCACATTCCTCCTTCCCACCTTCACCAAAAGGGATAAAGCAGAACCTGTACTCTACAACACAGTATTTTCTCTCCGTATATAAGAAGTGTACTTGAAGATCCGGCCCCTAGTTTTGACACAGCAGCGGTACTTGTCAAACGGACAAAAAAAACAGCAGCGAAACATGGCTTCCGGAATTGCGGTGAGTCTTATTTACTTACTTATGTGCGGATTTGTTTACTTTATTATTTTTACTATTATTATCATCATCATCATCATCATCATCATCGCTGTCTCCTTTATGCAGAGTATTTATACTTATATTCCTGAGACAAACTATGTCCCTAGGGAATACAGTGTTGCAGCTGTTCTGTTGTTACTATTCATGGTGCTTATATCGTTAGCTTCAGTGTTGAATCTATTGTACTTTTACATTAGCACTTTCCGAAGTATGTGTGCAGTGTCCAATATGGCTGTTTTCTGTAGTTCCTTGACTTCATGTTTTCACGGTATGTTGCTCACGTATTTTCTGAATGACTTTGAAACAGTCCCAGTCGCCCCTATTATTACTGGTATCACCTTTTCTTTTACATTTCAAGTGCGCTGTATTTCTATTGTAAGGTCTTTATATTTTAGAATCTTCTCGGCTTCCTTTTTAATCACATTTCTGTCTCCTCAGATTGCAACGTCTATTAACATACATGTTCCCTTTTCATTATCACGGATTATAATGT
>Ga0123352_10005244_pt1 | contig 19432 bp, 12 predicted proteins | sample TergutLab28metaG_FD_89700 | JGI IMG/M metagenome (GOLD analysis project Ga0123352, IMG submission 89700) | Labiotermes labralis P1 segment gut microbial communities from Petit-Saut dam, French Guiana - Lab288 P1 | ecosystem: Host-associated > Arthropoda: Insects > Digestive system > Gut ... | reverse complement strand
GGCCTTCTTTTTGTCGTTGAACAAAAAGAAGCAAAAAGTCAACACAGGGGCTGCGCCCCTATGTACCCGCAAGGTCAAGGGCAGAGTGACGACGGTTTTGCACCTTATACTCCGCACTGGTGCAAAAACCCTCACGCCAGATGTAATAGTACTCTCAACCCCAATGGTCAAGGGCGGTGGTGCCGCCGGATTGCTGTTCTATTGAAATGTACTCAAAGTGATATGAAAAAGGCCACCCCTTTTCGAGTGGCAGGCTCTCCGTCACTTAGGAGAGCCGATCGGAAAGGTCTCTTGACCTTGACCCAGACCTAACTCTCTTGACCCTATGCGTTCCATTCATGAGCACATTTCAATAGAACATCAATCTGGCGACGGAAACCGTCCTTCTAGGTTCCGAGGCACTCAAACTTCTGGTAGGTGACCCATGTCGCCAGCACGGACTACCCCTTTAAAACGATCTCTACCTTTGCCCTTGACCTTGGCGGGTACATAGGGGCGCAGCCCCTGTGTTGACTTTTTGTTTCTTTTTGTTCAACGACAAAAAGAAAGCCCGTCCGGCAGGACAATACCAGCCCTCGGCATCCGCCGAGATAAAATCGGCGAAACGCCGAAAGGAAAAGACCAAGAACTGGGCAGACACAAAGCCTACTCCTACAAAACACCAAAAAACCATCCAGCAAAAAACAAACCACCCCAAAAAGCGAGGCTTTTATGAACACCACCCACCCCTTCTACGACATGTTCGACTGCTGCCACGGCGAAGCGTGGCTCAAAGAACTCCTCACAGACGCCATGGTGCCGGAGGTAACCATCGACCGTGACGCCCTCCGGATGGAGCTCACCATCCAGTTCCAGCGCCCGGCGGCCCCGGTGAGTATTACTATGATTGAGGGCGAGCTGGCTCGGGCCTACGGCCTCACCTCTGTCCGGGTCAACGCCAAAAATCCGGCCCCACCGCCTGCGGCACCGAACCCGGTGCTTGCTCCGGTTAATGGCGCAAAAAAGCCAAGCAAAACCGAAAAAAAATCTATAGGAGCCGCCATCATGGGCAAGCCCCCTAAAGGCATACCCACACCCATGAAAGAGGTGGGATTAGATGCCGGAAAAGTCCATGTGGCCGGGGTGGTTTTTGGCGTGAACCATCGGTTCATTGAAAAACGCCGCAGTTGGGTACTTAGCTTCAACATCACAGACAACACCAACAGTCTTCGGGTGTCGAAATTTTACCCCGAGGAAAAAGAGGGGGAGAAGGTCTGTGCTACGATAGAAAACGGTATGTACCTCCACGTTCGAGGGCACATGGCCGTGGATCGTTATGAAGGGGATATTAAGCTAGAACCCATAGACATCTGTGCGGGTGAAGCGCCCCAACGTCACGACACGGCGGAGCACAAGCGGGTAGAGTTGCACATGCACACCCGGTTTTCCACCATGGACGCATTGACAGGCCCCGCTGATTTGGTCAAACAGGCGGCCCGGTGGGGACATTCCGCCGTCGCCATCACCGACCACGGCGTGGTGCAAGCCTTTCCTGAGGCGTGGAGTGCAGGAGAGAAAAGCGGCATCAAAGTACTCCTCGGCCTAGAGGGCTATCTGGTCAACGACATTGACGACAAACTGGCGGTGTCCGGCCCTTGTGACCGGCCTTTAGATGAAGAGTTTGTGGCCTTTGACTTAGAAACCACGGGCCTCAAAGCCAGTACGGAAGCCATTACAGAAATCGGTGCCGTCTTATTCCGGGGCAAGGAGATCATTGACACCTTTGCCACTTTCGTTAACCCCGGTAAGCCTATCTCTGCGGAAATCACCAGACTCACCGGCATCCGGGACAAAGACGTAGCAGACGCCCCCGCCCCGGCGGAAGCCTTAGAGAAATTTTTCGCCTTCGTTGGAGACCGTCCCGTGGTGGCCCATAACGCCGGGTTTGACATGGGCTTTTTACAAGCCGCCGCAGGGCGTGCCAAAATCCCCTGCAATCTGGTGTCCATCGACACCGTCCCCATCGCCCGTGCCCTGTTGCCGGAGCTGAAAAACCATAAACTGAACACCGTGGCGGACTTTTTGGGTCTGCCCGCCTTCCGGCACCATCGGGCCTTAGACGATGCCAAAACCTTGGCGCACATGATGGCTCACTTTCTGCCCCGGCTCTCGGAGCAGGGGTTATCCAATATGGATGACTTAAACGCCCACCTGTCCGCCCTCCAAGTAGGGGGCAGTGTACGGCAGGGCGGGTATGCCCGCCATATTATTCTGTTGGTGAAAAACCAAGCCGGGCTTAAAAATCTCTATCAACTGGTGTCCGCCAGCCACTTAGACCATTTTTTCCGCACCCCCCGGATACCCAAAAGCCTATTGACCCGCCACCGGGAAGGGCTTATCGTCGGCTCTGCCTGTGAGGCGGGGGAGCTGTTCTCCGCTGTTTTAGACGGGAAAAGTGAGACCGAACTCCGCCGGATTGCTAAATTTTACAACTATTTGGAAATCCAACCCCTTTGCAATAACATGTTTCTATTGGAAAAGGGCCAAGTTAAGAGTGTAGAAGAGTTAAAAAACCTAAACCGCACCATCGTCCGCTTAGGGGATGCCTTGGGTCTGCCCGTGGTCGCCACGGGGGACGTGCATTTCCTCCACCCGGAGCAAGAGGAATACCGCCGTATCTTACTAGCCGGAAAAGGCTTTGACGATGCGGACAAGCCCATGCCCTTTTACTTCAAAACCACCGATGAGATGCTAGAAGAGTTCGCCTATCTGGGTGAGGACACGGCCTATCGTGTGGTGGTAGAGGCCCCCCAAGAGATTGCCGACCGCTGTGAAAATGTGCGGCCTTTGCCAAAAGACCTATTCACCCCCACCATCCAAAACTCTGCCCAAGAGCTACGGTCTCTGGTAGATGCCCGCTGTTTAGAACTCTACGGTGAACACCCGCCGAACTTGGTGCGCGAGCGTATTAACGAAGAGCTAGATGCCATCATTGGCCGGGACTATGATGTGGTCTATATGAGTGCCCAAAAGTTAGTCGAAGCCAGTTTGAACGCCGGGTATTTAGTTGGCTCTCGCGGCTCTGTGGGCTCTAGCATCGTGGCCTTTTTGTCGGGGATTACGGAGGTCAACTCTCTGCCGCCTCATTACCGTTGTCCGCAATGTAAACATGCGGATTTTGAGACCGCAAAAGATGCCTATTTCTGCGGTGCCGACATGCCGGACGCCGCTTGCCCCCAGTGCGGCGCAGATTACGAAAAAGATGGGTTTGATATCCCCTTTGCCACTTTTATGGGGTTCGGCGGGGATAAGATACCGGATATTGATTTGAATTTTTCTAACGACTATCAAGCAGATTCCCACAAAGAAGCGACAAATCTATTTGGAGAATCCCATGTGTTCCGTGCCGGTACCATCGGCACCCTGAAAGAAAAAACCGCATTTGGGTTTGTCAAAAATTATCTGCAAGAGCGAAACCGCATTGTCACCAGAGCGGAAGAAGACCGCCTCACCCACGGTATCACCGGCGTGCGCCGCACCACGGGCCAGCACCCCGGCGGACTTGTGATTATCCCCCAAGACAAAGATGTCACGGACTTCTGCCCCGTCTGCCACCCGGCGGACAAGAAAGACAGCGGCATCATCACCACCCACTTCGATTACCACGCCATGGAAGACAATCTGCTCAAGCTTGACCTTCTGGGCCACCTAGACCCCACCATGATTAAGTACATGGAGGACATGACCGGCGAAAACGCCCGCACCATCCCCTTAGACGACCCGGACACCATGAGCATCTTCCGCTCGCCTGCGGCCCTCGGCTTGCCGGAGGATGACCCCATCATCGGCAAAACAGGCTCTATCGCCGTGCCGGAGTTTGGCACCCCCTTTACCCGGGAAATGTTAAACGACACCAAGCCTGAGAACTTTGACACCTTAGTCCGCCTCTCCGGCTTTTCCCACGGGACGGATGTGTGGCTGGGCAATGCCAAGGATTTAATCCTGTCCGGCACCGCCAAGGTCAGTGAGGTCATCGGCTGCCGGGATGATATTATGCTATTTTTAATCCACCAAGGTGTAGAACCCAAAATGGCCTTTGATATTATGGAGAATGTCCGAAAAGGCCGGGGCCTCAAGCCCGACTGGGTTGCCGCCATGGAAGCGGCGAAGGTGCCCGGTTGGTATATTGAATCCTGTCAGAAAATCAAATACCTGTTCCCCAAGGCCCACGCCGTGGCGTATGTCATGATGGCGTTTCGGATTGCGTGGTTTAAGGTACATCGGCCCATTGCGTTTTATGCGGCCTATTTCACCGCACGGGCCAAGGCGTTTGATGCGGCCTATATGTGCCGCGGCATTGACGTGATTCGGGCAAAAATTGACGACATCAAGAAAAACCCCGCTCCCACCAATGTAGAGCAGGAGATGATGGTCACCTTAGAGGTCTGTTATGAGATGCATCTGCGGGGAGCTACCTTCGCTCCTATCAACCTCTACCGCTCGGACGCCACATGGTTCCAAATCGAGGGCGACACCTTGATTCCCCCCTTCACCGCCGTAGCCGGTCTGGGGGAAGAGGCGGCTTATGACATTGTGCGCAACCGGACAGGGAAAGAGTTTATCTCTATTGAAGAGTTCTCTGCCGGTTGTCCCAAGGTATCCAGTGCCCATGTGGAGCAGTTGAAGCTACTGGGTGTAATTGACCATCTGCCAGACACCAGCCAGATTACATTGTTTTAACAATCAGAACAAGGAGCAAAAACCAACAATAGGTGGTGACATATTTGAACCAGCAAACAAGCACATTCCCCGCCATCCAAACCCAAAACCTGATTAAAACCTTTGACAAAGTCGTCGCCAACGACAATGTCTCCTTTGACGTGCGCCGGGGTGAAATTTTGGCGTTATTGGGGGAGAATGGCAGCGGCAAAACAACCCTGATGAACATGCTGTCCGGCATCTATTTCCCCGACAGCGGTAGCATTGAGGTGGACGGGAAAGAGGTCTCCATCCGTTCCCCGAAAGATGCTTTCGGGCTGGGTATCGGCATGGTGCATCAGCATTTTAAGTTAGTAGACGTGTTCACAGCGGCGGAGAACATTGTCTTAGGCCTACCCGGCAAGCTGTTTTTAGACCGGAAGGCCAGCACCCGTGAAATCCGGGAAATCAGTGAGCGATACGGGTTCCAGCTAGACCCGGACAAGAAAATTTACAACATGTCTGTCAGCGAAAAGCAGACGGTGGAAATTGTCAAAGTCCTCTATCGGGGTGCGGATATTTTAATCTTGGACGAACCCACAGCGGTACTGACCCCCCAAGAAACCGAACAACTATTCACCACCCTCCGCAATATGAAAGCAGACGGCAAAGCCATCGTGATTATCACCCACAAGCTCAATGAGGTGCTGTCCGTGTCCGACCGGGTTCATATTTTGCGTAAAGGCAAATCCATCGCCACAGTGAACACGCCAGAGACCAACCAGCAAGAACTCACAGAGATGATGGTAGGCCGTGCCATCAGCCTGAAAATCCACCGACCTTTGGTGGAGGTCAAAGAAGACCGCTTGCAAATCTCCGGCCTCAACTGTCTGTCCCCAGAGGGTGTCCAGGCGTTGCAAAACATCAATTTCACCCTACAGTCCGGGGAAATCCTCGGCATCGCCGGGATTGCGGGCAGTGGACAGAAAGAGCTTTGTGAGGCCCTAGCCGGACTTTACCCCGTGTCCTCCGGCTCGATCCTCTACCACCCGGAGGGTGCAGACACCACGGACATTGTGGGCAAAGCCCCCAAAGAGATTCGGGATATGGGCATCACCATGGCCTTCGTCCCCGAAGATCGGCTGGGTATGGGATTGGTGGCCAACATGGACATGACAGACAACGTCATGCTCCGCCACTACGACAAGGGCCGTGGGCCTTTCGCTGACCGCAAGCGCTCTCGTGGTTTGGCAGAGGGGTTAATTGACCAGTTGGAAATCGTCACCCCCGGCGTGTCCACCCCTGTGCGGCGGCTGTCCGGTGGGAATGTGCAAAAGGTGCTGTTAGGGCGTGAAATCGACTCGGCACCTCGTGTGCTAATTGTGGCCTACCCGGTACGGGGGCTGGATATTAACTCATCTTACACGATTTACGACCTCTTAAATGAGCAAAAGAAACGGGGCGTGGCGGTTCTGTTCGTGGGAGAGGATTTAGACGTATTGTTAGAGCTTGCCGACCGCATCTTAGTCCTCTGCGGCGGCCAAGTCAGCGGTATCGTAGACGCCGCCAACGCGACAAAAGAAGAGGTGGGCCTCTTGATGACACAAGTACCCGAGGAGGTGGACATCTCATGAGCAGACAATCTGTAAGCAACATCAATGAGCCACGGGTCCCCTTTTTGCGGATTGCCCGCCGTCATGCTACGCCACGGCGGCAGGCATGGCTGATCCGTACAGTGGGATTGCTGGCGGCGTTGTTCACCGGCTCTCTGCTTATTCTGGCACTGGGGCATAACCCCATCGCCGTGTATTTGGACATGGTGGACAGTGCCTTTGGCAGTCGGATTGGGTTTAATGAGACCGTGCGGATTGCCGTCCCCCTCTTGGGCAGTGCCTTGGCGGTGGGATTGGCATTCAAGATGAAATTTTGGAACATCGGCACCGAGGGACATATCTTAATCGGCGGCATTGCCGCGACCTACTTTGCCTTGTTCCACTACGACACCCTCCCTGTCCCGGTGCTACTTACTGTTATGGGCTTGGCCGGTGCGGCGGCTGGTGGGCTTTGGGGCCTAATCCCCGCCTTTTTCCGGGCCAAGTGGAACACCAACGAAACCCTGTTTACCCTGATGCTCAATTATGTGGCGTTTGGGTTCATCCTGTTTCTGCAAGCAGGCCCTTGGCGGCGGGCGGGGACGGATTTCCCCATTATCCCCATGTTTGAACAGGCGGCGCGACTGCCCCGGTTATTCGGCATCCATATAGGCTGGTTGCTGATTCTCTCCCTTACGGTGCTCGTGTACTTATACCTCAACCGCTCGAAGCAGGGGTATCAGCTCACCGTGGTGGGTCAGAGCGAGAACACCGCCCGATACGCCGGGATGAACGTGGGCCGGATTATCATGCGTACCATGCTCTTTTCCGGTGCCATTGCGGGTTTTGTGGGCTTTATTCAGGTGTCCGGTGCAAACTTCACCCTAGACGAGACCACCGCTGGCGGGGTCGGGTTTACAGGCATCACCGTGGCGTGGCTGGCCCACCTTAATCCGCTGATTATGGTGCTGGTGGCAATGTTTATCGCCATGTTAGAACGGGGCGCCACCCGGATTCAGACTACCTTTATGATTCCCGACGCCATCGCCTCGCTGCTCATCGGTATTATCTTATTTTTCATGCTGGCTTGCGAGTTTTTTATTCACTACCGCTTAGTGATACGCAACCGGAAAGGGGGGCATTAACACATGGATACTTTTATCAATTTCTTCAACGCCGCCGTCTTGGCGGGTACGCCCTTGTTGTTCGGTACCCTAGGCGAGTTGTTAACCGAGAAATCCGGCAACTTAAACTTAGGCGTAGAGGGCATGATGTTCATGGGGGCCATCTCCGGCCTAGCCGCCGTGTTTCTCTTAGAATTAGGGTTCGGTTTTGAGATGTCCGGCGGTTTGGCAGTCTTAATCGCCATCCTCTTTGCCTTTTTGGCGGGAGCGTTAGGGGCGCTGATTTTTAGTATTCTGGTGGTTTCATTCCGCACCCAGCAGAATGTGACAGGCCTGATTCTCACCATCTTCGGCATCGGGTTCGGCAACTTTTTCGGCGAGTTTTTGGGCCGCTTCGCCCCCGGTCACGCCGTAACCATCTCCGGCCTTGCCAGAGAGGGGTTTTCCGGCTTGCACATCCCAGTTCTGTCAGATATTCCCGTGCTGGGGCCGCTACTGTTTCAGTACAATATTTTAGTCTACCTCGCTATCGGCATTGCGATTGTGATGGCCATTTTCCTCAACCGTACCCGCTTCGGATTAAACCTCCGGGCTGTGGGTGAGAGTCCCGCTACGGCGGACGCCGCCAGTATCAACGTCACCCGCTATAAGTATCTGGCCACCTGTATCGGCGGCGGCATCTGCGGCATTGGCGGCATGTACGTGTCTATGATTACAACCGGTGGCGCATGGGTGCACAACTCTATCCAAGGTCTTGGCTGGATATCGGTTGCGCTGGTTATCTTCGCTACGTGGAGTCCCAGCCGTGCCCTGTTGGGTGCCCTCGTGTTCGGTGCGCTCTCCATTATGCGGTTTTATCTCCCTTTGGGGATTCCCATGCAGATTTATGACACCTTCCCCTATATTGCCACGATTCTGGTGCTGATTGTGACCAGTATCCGCCAGAGCAAAGAGCATAGCCCGCCGGGCCTGCTGGGGGTAAATTATTTCCGAGAGGAACGGTAACAAACATGAAAAAACTACTCCCCGCCGCCGGTGTGGTAAATGCTATCTGCCTGATTGCGCTTATTCTATTTGTGGGTGTCCAGCTTCCCGCCTTTGGCATGTGGTTCTACCGCTGGCAATACGATGTCAACAACACCTACGAAGTGGTTGACATGGAGCCGGATGATTTGCATGAAGTCACCCGCCATATGATCCGCTACATGCAGGGGCGAGAGCCGGACTTGCAGCTCACAACCACCGTAGGCGGGGAACAGCGGCCCTTTTTCAGCGAGATTGAAATCCGTCATATGGTGGATGTCTACGACCTGTTCGCCGTGGGGCTTATCATTCAGAACTTCGTCATTGGTCTGTTTCTCGCTACACTGGGTGCCTTTCTCCTGTGGGGGAAAGAGCGGCTTTGGATGCTGTTCAAAAGTTGGAAAATCGCCGCCGCCTCGGTGTTCTTGGGACTTGCCACGCTGGTAACCGTCATCGCAATCAACTGGCACCACGCCTTTGTGGTGTTCCATGAGATATTCTTTGATAACGACTATTGGATTTTAGACGCTAGAGTAGATCTGCTGATTAACATTGTGCCGTACCCGTTTTTCATTACGATTTCCGTATTTATCGGTGGTTTTTTTGCTGTTGGATTAGTTGCCATGTTCGTGGGGGCACTGTTGGCGCAGCGGCGCTTTAAAAAATAAAACGATGCAAACAGAATGGCCCGGCGCATTTGCGCCGGGCCATTCTGTTTGGTCAAGGGTGTTGTTATGGAACGATACGTTTCCACGTAACTGCCCCAGCTCCATTTCTAATCAGGCTATGGTCGTTCCCCGCTCCAAAAACCGCCGGGAAATACCATGCAGTTTCCGGCACGTCCGGGAACTGGCGGGCAAGGGAGCGATACTCTACGGTTGCGGCGGCAAGCGTGTCTCTGCAAGCCACACGGCCTAATATCCGGTTCACTGCCGTTGCAACCTCGGCACGGGTAATCTGGCTCCGGGGATTGAAGTTGCCGCGATCATCGCCCATCATCCAGCGGAGGTGGTATATTAACCCCACGTAACGTGTGGCCCAATCACTGACAGCATCTGCGTCAGGGACCGGAAGGGAGAGGTTCCAGCTATCTATGTCACCGCTGGTGGTTCTTGCCAGCATAATGGCGAACTGCTCTCGGGTGATTGGATCGTTGGGCCTAAATCTGCCACGATCGTCACCTTGCACCAACCCTGCGTCATAGGCCCACGCAACGTAGTAGTAGAACCAGTGGCTTGTGTTCACATCGGTAAAGACAGCATCAAAGTTATCCATACCGGGGGGCAATGTGCTGACCGGAGTAAAGCCTGAAAGCTGCGTTCTCACCAGAATCGCCGCAACCTCCGCACGGGAGATATTGGCCCGTGGCGCAAAATCGCCTGCACCTCTGCCAACGCCGAACATATACGCCGGGTGGCGTTCAGAATCAGGCCCGCCACAGCCGACCTCTACCAACTCTAACCCTGCCATAGTATCACGGAGGAGCGTTGTTGCAGCATTCATCTGTGCTGGCGTTGCATTTCGGTTGCTCAACGTGCGCTCTGCCTCAGCCAGTGCAAGTTCAAACACAGCCCAACTGGCCGGGGTATGCCCACGCTGGGGGCCAACCCAATGCGACCGGATTGGGCGGGCTTCTGCAATCGCCGCCGCTAAAGGACAAGGGATGGGGATATGCTCCGGCTCAAGTGAAAAGATCGGGATGACAAGTGTATTTTGTGTCAGGGTAAGGAAGATTGTGTTATCCGCATTTGCCCTGACAATCTCACCATTTACCAAGAAATGATACAACCTCTCTCCTCTTGCGGGGAGTGCCTGGATGCGTTGTGTCATACCAGCAAAGTATCTACCCGCCCAAAGCTCCGCATTGGCAACGCCCTGGGTTTCGGCAGGGTCAATGATGAGTCCGTTGACTGCAACACGACCATACCCAGTGTTTACATGAGTTAATAACGTGACAAGGTTGTCTAAATTGAATTGTGCTTGCATAAATTGATGCATTGCGCCTTCGCGGCGGCGCGCAAAATTGCGTAGTGATTCGACTTCTGTCTGCCACGACTGTTTGGTGAAGCGATACCAGCGTGCGGCTTGCTCTGGCACGATATGGGCAATGCGTGCCGCCGCTGTATCAATTGCCGCTAGAAAAGGTGCTTCCGATAAATGTGTGTTCATTAAATCCATCATCCGATTGATGAAACGGGCGCGGAAGTCGTCATTTTCCATGAGTGATTGGAATTTGCGGTTAAACGGCCCATCTTGCCTCAAAACATGGGCCAAATTATTGCTATTCCATCCAAACGTATATCCGCCACTAATGCGGCCAGTCGAACAATCTAAATCAGAAAGTGTCCACCGCCATCTGCCATCTGTAACGCGCGAATCTGGGTTCGGATCATTGGCTCCAGTATCCACATAGCGCCAGAATCGCATATTATTGTGCGGCCAATCAGTAGCACCCATAAAAATGCTCACCGCAAAGTGGTCAATATAGCTATCGACACACATTTGCACTTGCACCCACCGATACAGCGCATTGTCCGCACCGCCGCTTAAATCTCCATCTCTAATCGTGTCGAGCAACTCACGATAGTCATCACGATTCGAGTAGGCTCCCTCGCTGACAGTAAGGTTATTTCGCATTTCCACCTCTAATAAGGAAACATTGTTTTGATGGATCCCAAAGTGGTTGCGGAAATACCTATCATGATACCGCTCACGCAGATTATATAGCCCCCAAAATTCTCCGTTTAGAAACACCACCACCGGGCGATAGGCTTGGGTGGCAACATTTAGTCCACCTGCCAGCTGCTGTAGCATTGCATCGCGAAAAAACGACCCGTAACCATCTTGTCCTCCATTTCGCAAAATGAGATGACGAAATGTTTCAACAGAGTTGCCACGGCTATCCACAGCCGCACCTTGGAATAAGTCAAGGTTAAAATCTGACACACCGTTAAAATATGTGACCCCTTGCCTGTGTGCCGGGCCTGTGTTGCTCGCAACGGCATAGCGGGTCGCACCATCGGAACGCGCATACAGGCGCAATGACTTTTGTGGAAAAGTACGCGAGGCACCGCCGTGAATACGAACCCCAATATCCGTTGCAAGTGCGAGAGAGCCATCTGTTTCAAAAATTTCCATGCTTGCCGGACGCTCCCATTCGCCGCCACGCCGGATCCAGTTCTCCCAGTGCAGAGGAGACACCCCATTTATGTAAATTCCATGGTTAATATGAAAAAAATTATCAAAATGAGTTACCAGAGAGACAATCGGTAATCCTGCATAGCGTGTATGAATATCCTGCATGATGAAAAAACTGTGGGTTGCAATACCGCCGACTGAGTTGCCGCTTGTATCGAACGCTTGGGCTCGAATAATCGTTGCTTTTCGTACAGGCGTTGTAAGCACTGGGACATTTGGTAGGGGATGATGCCAGTCTACCCCAATTTCGGCAAACGGAATCGCAGACAACACATTCGGTTGAGTCGAACGGTCTCTCAACCGAATTGGGGCTATGTATTGCGTTCCCCGCACGCCCGGTAGGGGATCCGACCCGTCTGTGGTAAACCAAATCTCCAACCCTGCACTTGCAGAAAGCGCAAGGTTAAAGCCTGCAGTGTATAATCCACCCGGGTGTGAAAATGTGACGGCAGATGTTGAAGGGGCACTGGCAGGTATTGGTGCCGCAACGATGGTCTCTTCTATGACCTCCGGTTCACCATCCCAATAGCCGTTGGCGACTCCCAAAAAGAACATGGGTAGGGCCAAAAGCAAACAAACAAATTTCCTATAATGTTTCATAATTTCATTCAAGCTCCTTATTACGCAAAACATATTAGATAAAAACATGATTTATTTATTATACTTGACGATTGCCCGAAAGTCAAGGTTCAAGGGCAAAGGCTTCCATACAAACTGGTTGCCCTGACTATCGCTTGGAATCCTTTTGACAACAGGGCCGTTTCGGGGTATACTGATTAGACAACTATAATTGAGGTTTTCCCATACATGAAAAACGTAATCATATCCATCAAAGGCACCCAACGTGCAGGTGATAGTGAGGTCATTGAATTTGTCACCTGCGGCGAACTCTGGCGCGAGGGGGAGTTTACAGCGTTCTCCTACATGGAGAGCGAGATGACCGGTATGGAGGGGACACGCACCACTTTCCGGGTCAGCCCCCAGCGGGTCACTCTCACACGAGAGGGGACGACCAGCGCCCAGATGGTCTTTGAGCAGGGGAAAAAGCATGTCTTCCTCTATGAGACGCCCTACGGCTCCACCTCATTGGGGGTAGACACCCGGCGGCTGGTTGACCGATTGGACGACACTGGTGGCGATATGGAACTTCAATACGCCGTAGACGTAGACAGTGCCATTGTCAGTGAAAACAGTTTTATCATCAACGTGCGGGAGCCGTCCGGCACCCCACCCACACCAAAGATATAGGAGACGGCAAATATGACAAACATGATAGCGGCCGCAAAGCAAGAGATTGCAACCCTAGTACTCTCGGCCTACAACAAAACAGTAGCCGGAGGGACACTTCCCGCCGGTGGCGAAGGGGTGCAAGGCACCATTGATATCCCCAGAGACGAGAAAAACGGCGACTACGCCTCCGCTTGGGCCATGGCGGCGGCGAAACTGTTGGGACAACCGCCCAGAAAGATTGCAGAGGCTGTTTTGGCAGAACTAGACCTCACAGATAGCTATTTCTCCGAGGCCGAAATTGCAGGCCCCGGATTTCTCAATTTCCGTCTATCCGAGCGGTGGTATCGAGATGTCCTGCAAACCGTAGAGACCATGGGTGCGGACTATGGCCGCATTGACGAGGGCCAAGGCCAGCGGGTCATGGTTGAGTTCGTCTCCGCCAACCCCACGGGGGCTATGACCATCGGCAACGCCCGTGGCGGCGTGTTAGGGGATACCATGGCCTCGGTATTAGACCGGGCGGGGTATGATGTCTGGCGGGAATTCTACGTCAACGATGCGGGGAACCAGGTAGAGCTGTTTGCGTTGAGCTTAGAGGCCAGATACCTCCAGATTATCCAAGGAGAAGACGCAGTAACATTCCCCGAAAACGGTTATCACGGCGACGACCTGCGAGACTTGGCCAAACGGTTTTATGATGCCCACGGGGATGCGTATGTAGATATAAACCCGGAACAACGCCGGACGGATATGCGAGAGTTTGGCTTGGCCTATAACATCGACAAGATGAAGCAAGACTTGGCCCGCTACGGCATTACCTTTGACCAGTGGTTTTTGGAATCCGATCTTCACAACTCCGGCTACTTGCAAGAAACGGTGGAGTTGCTCATTGATGGCGGCTATACCTATGAAAAAGACGGTGCGTTGTGGTTAAATCTCATGGACATGGGAGCGGAGAAAGACGATGTGCTCCGCCGGGCGAACGGACACTACACTTATTTTGCCGCAGACATTGCCTATCACCGAGATAAATTTATCAAACGCGGGTTTGACCGGGTTATTGATGTCTGGGGGGCTGACCACCACGGTCACGCCATCCGGTTCAAGAAAGTACTGCCCGCTGTGGGGATTGATCCGGAGAAGTTGGATTTCCTCATCATGCAAATGGTACGCCTAACCAGAGACGGCGAGACCGTGCGGGTATCCAAGCGCACCGGGAAGTCCATCACCTTGGCGGACTTGTTAGACGAGATATCCTGTGACGCCGCCCGGTTTTTCTTCAGCACCAAGCCCGACACCCACCTTGAGTTTGACCTAGGCCTCGCTGTGCGGCAAGACAGCGAGAACCCGGTTTATTATATCCAGTACGCCCACGCCCGGATTTGCAGCTTAGTCAAAGCACTAGCGGAAGAGGGCGAAGCAGTACAACATGCCGCCGAAGTGGACTTCTCCCAAGTGGCGGGCCAGTATGAGAGAACCCTCATCAAACGCATCGCCCGTCTACCGGAAGAGATCCGCACAGCCGCCAGAGACTACGACCCCTCGAAGATCAACCGGTTTGCCGTAGAACTAGCGGCAGCCTTCCACGGCTACTACAGCCACTGCCGCATCAAAGGCGAAGCCCCCGAAGTGCTCCGTGCCCGCCTGAAACTGGCAGACACCGCCCGCGCTGTCATTGCATGTTGCTTAAATATTTTGGGTGTTTCAGCACCAGAGAGAATGTAATAAGCAAACAGGCCGCCTTATCGTTATGAGTGCATCACAATAGAGCAACACGCTGGCGGTGCCCGCCAAGAAACCCCTCGGCGACAGGAGAAGGCTAAGGACACGGGACGCACAGGGGCGTGTCCCCTACAGGAGGTAACTACAACCCGCCCAACAGGACAAAGATTAAAAACCGGACGATTGATAATCGCCCCTACAAAAGACACCTAAACGAAACCACAAAACCGTTCATCGAATTTACAGGAGAGCCAAGTCATGTTACACACAAAACCAGTTACAAAGAAAATTAAATATGACACAGAAGGCTTTCACCATATCAAAGAGCTATACAGTTCCGCCTTCCCTCGGCAAGAGCAGGCACCCCTCCCATTTCTCATCAACCAGACAAAAAAAGACACCGTCAGATTTGATGCCTACTACGATGGGGATGTGTTTGTCGGATTGACCTATACGATTTCTTTTGGGGACACGACTTACTTATGGTATCTTGCAACGCAGCGTGAACTTCGCTCTCAGGGATATGGCGCACAGATTATGCAACACCTTCGTAAAGTGTACCCAAATAATCGCATTGTACTAAACCTTGATGCGCAGGATGAAAGCGCAAGCGACAGCGAGATAAGAAAAAGGCGGAAGGAATTTTATATCAGAAACGGCTATACTTCCACCGGATATCTATGCATGTTCCACGGCAATCGGCTTGACGTGATGTCGATCAACGGCAATGTAACGGCCAATGAGTTTTTGGCTATTTTCAAGCATTATTTTGGCCCGATTATGTATCTCCTTGCTAGACCGAAAATTATATCTTGACACTCACGCTCTAATTTGATATGTTGGTGACAGAATCGGTTATATCGCAACCAAAACTACAATAGAGAGGAGCAATAAGTATGTATCAAGGTCATAAGTTTTACATTTGTGCGCACTGTAACAACATAGCCAGCTTGGTCATTGCCACTGGCCCGCCGCTGATCTGTTGCGGGGAAAAGATGGGGGTGCTGGCTCCCAACACCGTAGAGGCAAGCGCGGAGAAACACCTCCCCGCTGTGACGCTGGACGGGGATACCCTCACCGTCCAAATCGGCAGTGTCATTCATCCTATGACAGAAGCGCACCACATCAGCTTTATCTATGTGGAAACCGAGAACGGCGGTCAGAAAAAGCGCTTAGAAGTCAACCAAGAGCCGATGCAGAGATTCGCCTTTGCAGAGGACAGGCCGAAAGCAGTTTATGCATATTGCAATTTGCATGGACTGTGGATGACGGAACTGTAGAAAAAACAAGCGGCCCGGTGTTCACGCACCGGGCCGTAGTTTGTGCTACGGCTAGGCTTTCTATCCAATTTAGACGCTTTCGCTTACGAATGACAGCACGTTCTTTATCATGGAAAATAACCCCAATTCCCGAGACTGACAATTCATGCCAGTTTCGGGTTATCTTTTACTTGACATAACCCCAGTGTAGAGGTAGAATATACTGTATGATTTTATCACTTTGACCAACAAAGTGTAATCAAAACTGAATACAAGAGAAACGGAGGTGTAGAACACACCATGACTTTACAAGCCGTAATTGTGGCCTTTGTCGCGGCGATCGTGTTTGCCGTGATTGGAATTATCCTAGGTGTCGCCTACAGAAAGCGGGTATCCGAACGAGAGATTTCCAGTGCAGAGGACGAAGCCCGACGCATCATGAACGAGGCCATCAAAAGTGCCGAGAACAAGAAGCGAGAAGCCCTGCTAGAAGCCAAAGAGGAAATCCTCAAAGATCGTACCGAACACGAGCAAGAGGTCAAAAGCCGCCGCAGTGAGCTATCCAAACAAGAACAGCGGCTACAGCAAAAAGAAGAGAACATTGAACGGAAAGCTGAATCCTTAGAGCAGAAAAATGAGAACTTAACGGTCAAGCTGGCCCAAGTAGACGAAAAACTGGCCGAAACGGACACTCTAAAAAACAATCAACTCAAAAAGTTAGAAGAAATCTCGAACTACACCGTGGATGAGGCCAAGCAATATCTGATTTCCACGCTAAAATCCGAGGTTACCCATGAGCTGGCCCAGACCCTGAAAAATCTGGAGAACCAGTTCAAGGAAGAGGCCGACCAAAAAGCCCGGGAATACATCACCACCGCCATCCAACGCTGTGCCGCCGACCATGTGGCGGAGGCGGCGGTGTCTGTGGTGCCACTGCCCTCTGACGAGATGAAGGGCCGCATTATCGGGCGGGAAGGCCGGAACATCCGCACCATTGAGACCCTCACCGGAGTAGACCTCATCATCGATGACACGCCGGAGGCCATTACTCTATCCAGCTTTGATCCCATCCGCCGTGAGGTGGCGCGGATTACCTTAGAAAAATTAATCTTAGACGGCCGCATCCACCCAGCACGCATTGAAGAAACCATCGCCAAAGCCCGGCGGGAAGTGGACTCTACCATCAAATCCGAAGGAGAGCGGGCCACCTTTGAAACCGGCATCCACGGTCTCCACCCGGAGATTGTGAAACTGCTGGGTCGGCAGAAGTACCGGACGAGCTATGGTCAAAATGTGCTCAATCACTCGATTGAGGTATCCCATATTGCGGGTCTGTTGGCCGCCGAGCTCGGCGCTGATGTCACGACTGCCAAACGGGCAGGCTTGCTCCATGACTTAGGCAAGAGCATTGATCACGAGGTCGAGGGCAGCCACGTTACCATTGGTGTAGAACTCGCCAAGAAGTATAAAGAAAGCCCCGACGTCATTCACGCTATTGAGGCCCACCACGGGGACGTGGAACCTAGAACCATCATCGCCTGCATCGTCCAAGCGGCGGACTCCATCTCTGCCGCCCGGCCCGGCGCCCGGCGAGAGAATATTGAGAACTACATCAAGCGATTAGAGAAACTGGAAGAGGTCACCAACTCCTTCCACGGCGTGGAAAGTTCCTTCGCCATCCAAGCCGGCCGCGAGGTGCGGGTTGTGGTTAAACCGGAAGAGGTCACCGAAGATCAAATGGTTCTATTGGCTCGTGACATCGCCAAGAAAATTGAAGGGGAACTAAAATACCCCGGCCAGATCAAAGTACACCTCCTACGGGAAACCAAGGCGATTGAGTACGCAAAATAGTAGTTAAAACAAGCAACGGACACCAAAAAAGCGGTGTCCGTTGCTTTTTCACGATCAGCTCAATAGCATATCACTCTGGCGACCCCACCGCCCTTGACCATTGGAGTTTCGAGTACTATGACATCTGGCGTGAGGGTTTTGACACCAGTGCGGGGTATAAGATGCGAAACCGTCGTCACTCTGCCCTTGACCTTTGCGGGTACATAGGGGCGCAGCCCCTGTGTTGATTTTTTGCTTCTTTTTGTTCAACGACAAAAAGAAGGCCCGTCCGGCAGGACATACACGCTGGCGGGAACCGCCAAGATAGAATCGGCGGCAACGCCGACAGGAGAAGGTCAAGGACACGAGACGCGCAGGGGCCCCCTGCAAAAAACAAGGCATCACCCACCCGCCAACTCAATCTCCTTCTGCATTTTCTTACTCAGCGACTGCAACACTAGCCGATGCGACTCTCGAATCATCGTCTGCACAACATCGTCAGGCACGTCACCTTCCAGATAAAGCGAATTCCAGTGCATTTTGTTCATGTAATAGCCCGGCACAATATGCTCGTATTGTTGCCGCAGCAAATCGCCGAAAACTGGCTCAAGCTTTAATGTGATAATAGGCTTGCCTTCTTTATCGCCACAACGCATGGCAAACATTTTCCCACCCACCAGATAGCGGGTCGCCTCCCAGTCCGGCTGATAGTCTGTGGTTGCGCCAGTTTGGGACAGGCAGTACGCATCTAACCATTCATAATTTGTTTGACTCATCTGATAGACACCTCCGATTCAAATAATAGCACATCATACCACAACAAACACGGCAACAGTGTGTCCTATTTCATGGGAACACGTATAATTTTTTTCAAAATCACCTGCACCATCTCTGCCTTTACTATTCCTTTTGCTCGGCCTACCTGCCTTCTTAGGTGGTGGCGTATCGGCTTCCGATATATAGCCCGTCTTGAAGACAAAGATGATTTTACGAGGATTCTTATTGCCGTGCTCGTCAACCTCACCGATGATTACTTTCTCAATCATACTTTCAAAAACCACCGGGTCAAACTCGATCATAGCTTCGTTTCGCTCTAAGACTGCCTTAAAATCAGCAAGACGCGTTTTTAGCTGCGCATCGTTTTTGACGGCAGATAAAAGTTCCTTTTGCTCTTGGTCTGCTGTTTCTAACTCATCTAATAACTCCATGCGTTTTAGATCATATTCAGATTTTTCGATTGAGCTATCAAGGAGTAATTCAAGAAGCCGATCAAGTCGAGTTTTGAGATAGGAAATCTTTTTGTCAACCTTTGCAAGCTCTTTTGTATAACTGTTTTCGTTCAAAGATGTTTCCACACGCTGTAAGAACTCACTTATGATGTCTTTATTGTCGCTACACATTAAGCGGAACGCATGGACAAAAGCCTGTTCCAACTCTTTTTCATCAATCTTGCTAATGCTGTCAGGGCATACTTTTTTACCCTTTTTCACAGCGTCGGCGCATGACCAAACCCTTTTTTCATGTTCTGTTCCGCTGTACAGATTCCGTCTGCTGTAAACACTTTCGCAAAAGGCGCAGTAAATCATACTACTAAAAGTATATTGGCGGCTATACTTATCCCAACGCTTCCCTTTATGCTTAATAGATTCCCCGCGCCTGTTCAGTATACCTTGAGCCTTTTGAAAGACCTCTGCCGATACGATAGGTACATGGTTATTTTCGACATAGTATGAATCCTTTTCGCCTAAATTCATAAGACGCTTCTTAGATATGGGAT
>Ga0123352_10005243_pt1 | contig 19433 bp, 13 predicted proteins | sample TergutLab28metaG_FD_89700 | JGI IMG/M metagenome (GOLD analysis project Ga0123352, IMG submission 89700) | Labiotermes labralis P1 segment gut microbial communities from Petit-Saut dam, French Guiana - Lab288 P1 | ecosystem: Host-associated > Arthropoda: Insects > Digestive system > Gut ... | reverse complement strand
CCCTGTATCTGATATGATATGCCATGACAGGTGTGGTGCCCTGTATCTGATATGATATGCCATGACAGGTGTGGTGCCCTGCATGTGATATGATATACCATGACAGGTGTGGTGCCCTGCATGTGATGTGATATGCCATGACAGGTGTGGTGCCTTGTATCTGATATGGTATGCCATGACAGGTGTGGTGCCCTGTATCTGATATGATATGCCATGACAGGTGTGGTGCCTTGCATGTGGTATGATATGCCATGACAGGTGTGGTGCCCTGCATCTGATATGGTATGCCATGACAGGTGTGGTGCCCTGCATCTGATATGATATGCCATGACAGGTGTGGTGCTCAGGTCAGTGATAAAGGGTATGCTCTGTCATGGCACGTGAGCAACTGGTGAGAGTAAAAACAATTGTGAGCTGTAATGCCATGCGTAGCTGTGACATGTCAGACAGTCCTGTTGAAACATCAGTGCATTCGTACCAGGTGACACAGCGTACTTCCTAGAAGGCAGCAGTATCCTTTGTCACTGCCTTGAGAGCATCAAAACTTGCATGATTAATGCTGTTAAGTCTTTGTTTCAGCCTCTAATGGAAGTCTGTTCTACCTTCATTTTTTCCTTTTGTAATAAGGCTGGGTAATTTGGAGGAAGCAAAGAAGAACCTAGAAGACTCATTAAGTCGCTCAAAGATAGAGGCTGAGCAGGACCCACAGTATTACAACTCAATAACTGTGACCACAACATACAACCTGGCACGTCTTAATGAGTCCCTCTGTCAGTTTGACCGTGCTGAGAAGTTATACAAGGACATTTTGAAGGAGCATCCCAATTATGTTGACTGTACGTATGGCCTGTGCTTGTATTTCAGCTGTAATGCTTTTTTTTTTTGTTTTGCACAAAGTGTGTGAAATGAAAGTGTAATGAGGAAGCTTTAGGTGTCTGTGACCGTGCATCGTGAGCAAATTGTGGAGTGAGAGAGAAAACCAACAAGATGCAACAGTTAGATGTTTATTTTTAACAATTTCTCAACATGTTTCGGAGAACAAGACGTATGTTACTGCATGTGTTGTGCTGCGCTGTAACAAGCTGTAGCTAATATCTAACTTTCCCCACCTGTTACAGCGCAGCACAACACATGCAGTAACACACGTCTTGTTCTCCTGAAGATGGGCATAATGATGCCCGAAACATGTTGAGAAATTGTTAAAAATAAACATCTAACTGTTCCATCTTGTTGGTTTTCTCTCTCACTCCACAATTTGTAATGAGGAAGTCCTTTTTTTTTTCTGTCTGCATGTTTCATTTTTGAAGTGTTGTTTTGGGGGTATTATATGAATACAGTTATGGTTCACATACTTATTTTATGACTTGTAACTTGTAGTTTCATTTAATATTACAGCAGAAGTGAAGTCAGTGAAAGGAAATAACACATTGTAATGTTTATATAACTTTGTATTTGATTTGTGTTGTTTTTTTTTCAAATTTGAAGATTACTGTTCCCTGTAAATTTACCTGTTCTCAGTATTTTGGGTTCAATATGTTAAATGAATCTGAGGACAGAAGTTTATATAGTCTCTGTGTGAATAGATTGTGTTGTTGTTTATTGACTTACAAGCCACTGTGTAGGTTATCTTCGACTGGGGTGTATGGCTCGTGACAAGGGACAGATCTACGAGGCATCAGACTGGTTCAAGGAGGCTCTGAGAATCAACAATGAACACCCAGATGCATGGTCACTGCTTGGAAACCTCCATCTTGCCAAAATGGAGTGGGGTCCTGGACAGAAGAAGTTTGAACGAGTTCTGAAGGTGAATGTGGCTCTGTTGAAGTGTTATACAGCATGGAGTCAATACAGTTGCTGAGGATAAGTTCTGTGCAGAATTGTGAGAACTACAGGCGGACTGTACCACATTGAGGGCCTGACTTAAAGGTTGTCATTTCAACCATTCTGAAGTCAGAGAATCATGGCACACAACTGCTCTGTGATCTCTTGTGATAAGCTGCACGTCTATCATGATGTCTGGGCCTGAGCTTCGCATCTTCTGGGAATGTGATGCTGTGTCATTTGATGAGTAGCTCCTGATGTTTTGAAAGATTGTGGTGCATCTCAGGGGCAAGCAACCAAAGGAGAAATTTTCTTAGACTATGTGGCACTGAAGGTGAAGTTCTTCCTGGTGTACTGGATGCTAGAAATGAAGGCACTATGATCCTTTGAAGCATCAGGAAATAGTCTGTGAGTAGCATGGCATCACGTGCCAGAAGACTTGAGTCGCAGCAACACTGTTGTGACAATCTTGGATCTTGCGTGGCTGAACCTATGACATAACTATTTGCTGATCTGCCTCTAATGGCAGCATTCGCTTTTATTTATTTATTTATTTGTTTGTTATTTGTTTCATTGTAGAGTATGCAGCTCAGAATGTAAAGACTGGAAGTTTTGAGACCAGGGCTTGAACCCAGAACCATCTGAATACAAAACAGAAGTGCTACCAACTTGACTGTGATTATATGTAGATACCATATTCTGAAACTGTGTCTGTTGATGTGCAGGATCTATATGCCACTCTTAACTGTATTGTGCTTAAAGTGATGAACCCTATAAAGCCAATCTTTCAGTTGGTGACAATGTGTTCCTGAGGTGGTGTATACATGCCACTGTATGTAGTTCTTATTGTGCACGATTTGAAGTTCTTGTGGTGATTATACTCATCCTCGCATGGTTGGATCTGCCTTGTATCCTGGTTGATATTTACTGACATCCTGGAGAAATATTCTGTCTGATACACACTGCAAGGATAAAATCACATTCCAGTCAAGAGCAGAACAGTTGTTCTTCCCTGTGGCTCTTGACTAATAGTGACAGAATTCTTCTCTGTTTTTGAATAGGATTGTGCACACAAGTGATCACATTGAAGGCATGGTACGGTCATGAACACGTGTTTAAATAAGGCAAAGAATGTGTTTCCAGACCCATAGTGACAATCTGGCCCAAAAGGTGTCATGTCCCAGAAGATGGTAACCTTCCAATTCTGCTGGTTTAGTTTCCATTGATGCCGAGGTGTAATTTATTTCTTAGTGTGCAGGGTGTTTGTAAGTGTTAACACTTCTTCATGTTGCCTGTACAGAATCCGACCACGTCAAATGATGCATACTCACTCATTGCTTTGGGCAATGTGTGGCTGCAGACACTGCATCAGCCGACCCGAGACAAAGAACGTGAGAAACGCCATCAGGACCGTGCACTTGCTATGTATAAGCAGGTACTTCGTAATGACCCCCGCAACATCTGGGCTGCTAATGGCATTGGTATGTTTTCCTGCCCTGTATCATGCAGAATAGTTTGTGGTTATTTTTTGGGCATTGTTCACAAGTGAAGGAAAAGGAGCGCCTTTTACACAGATCAGATTTGTCCATCCGTCTGTGCAAGTGCTTGCGTGTGTGTGTGTGCGTGTGTGTTCACTTAGTACCAGTCACTGAATTGTTTGTTGGATTTCTTGAAATTTGGCATAGAAGTTCTTTACAAAATTTTGTCAAGCAAGAATGAGTTATATGAAAATTGGTTCAGTGGCAGTCAGACTTATTTAAGTGCTGAAATGAATTTTTACCTTATTTGTCAAATTTCTTGACCAGTTTGGGTGAAATGCAGTGTAGAAATCTCCATGCAATGGTGCTGAGTTATTAGAAGTTCTGTGACTGTCATGTGAGGAGAGCTATAATTTATTGAAGGATGTAAATGAAATTTTGCCTGTGTATTCTACATTGCTCATAATATTTGGATAGAATTTGACACAGAAGATGTCTGGAGAAACCTATTGATTGACTGTGAGTATTCTGAAAATTGGCATAAGTATAGCCAAAATATTTTCGTATTTATTTTCCAGTTTGAGAGAAATTTGTTGTAAGAAATCTGTAGATAACGTTGTTGAGCATTTGTGAGACTTTTTGGAAATTGAAACAGGGATGGTCATATTTAAGGGTGTAAAAGAAATTGTGTTTACCTGAGTACTGTAAAAGTGTCTGACACGTTGATATTAAAGAATGCCCTGGTACCTGCTGCATGTTGCACATTGTACATGGCATTGGTGATTTTGTTATCTTGGTGAACAGTTAAACATTTGAACAGGGGACAACTAAATGTTGTCTGCTTTCTGTAGTGACTGTTAGTTTCTGTGCTAAGGTATGCAGTACATAATTGTATTGTGAGCACAAAGTCAGAATTACATTGATGAAGAAGTTTAGAGTGTATTGGAGAGTGCTTTCTTACTAAAGTTGAGAATTTTCTCAGCTGTCTGAAAAGAAGCGTTAAAATACACAAAGTTATAATTATTCATGACTCCCACAAGATGGACATGCTGTAGGTGCACTTTGTGGGAGTCATGCATAATTGTCTAATGCCCAGAAACTATGGATAATATTAAGATACAAATTATAATTGTTCAGCTTGTTTTGAATGTATGTGAAACTTGGTCTGTCATTTAATTAGCATACCAACTAATGCACATAACATAAAATTTCACATTAAAACACTTAAAATCACTCCAACATGTTTCGATCCTAAGATCATCTTCAGGGAGCTACACTGTTCCTTGCTAAAGTCACATTTTTAAAAACACTCACTGATTGCTTTCCTTATATTAACAGGGTGCTGTGGCAGCATGTCTGTAATATAAAATATACTTATTAAGTATATTGTCAAAATAGTATAGTAAGATTGTCAAAATAAAATAGTATTAATTGAATTTTGTACACAGATAATTAGGCTATCTGGATTGAAGCAAGGTTTATGCTTACCGTATTGTGTAAGAGTACGTTGCTGAGAATGCGTCTGACTATGGTTGTGCGTAGTGTGTTATGTTGCTTGAGACTGGCTATGAATTACGTGGAAGGTTTTGTGTTCTGTTTACGAGTTCGTATAGGGGGTTGGTGTCAATGACCTGTTGCTCTGTAATCAGTACTTTATGTTGTTGGAATACCTGCATATATAAGGCTTCCCAACAGTTCATGTGTGTGCCTTTTTGACATGTCTTCAGTAGTTGTAATGTATGTGCTATTGTTCCATATTCATGTCTATTTTGTAAAATGTGCAATGCATAGGCGGACAGTGCAAGGAACGGTGTAGCTCCCTGAAGATGATCTTGGGATCGAAACATGTTGGAGCGATTTTGAGTGTTTTAATATGAAATTTTATGTATGTGCATTAGTTGGTATGCTAATTAAATGGCTCTACAAAATGCACAGTGCAACGATAAAGATTGTTCTGTCATATTAAGGGAGGAAAGCAGACTGAGTGTGGTTTGAGAACGGGGTGCTCAGAGGAGTTTGTGTACCCAAGAGGAAGGAACAACAGGAAAATAGAGAAATTTCTGCATTGAGGAAAGTCATGATCTGTTGTCTACTTCTAACTTTGAGATTGGCATTACTTGTAGCATGCGCTGAGGGGATGAGAAGTGCATACAGAATTTTAAGTGTGAAGTCTGAAATCAAGACACTAATCTGGAGATCCAAGTCGCAGTTGAATGTTCATCTCAATAGTGCAGTAGCTAAAGTACCTGCCTTCCTTGCAGGTGCTGTGTTAGCCCACAAGGGCTGTGTGAATGAGGCGCGGGATATTTTTGCCCAAGTACGTGAAGCCACAGCAGAGTTCTGTGATGTGTGGCTGAACATTGCGCATATTTATGTGGAACAGAAGCAGTATGTCAGTGCTATCCAGATGGTGAGTTGCTTGTGTTTAGAATAGCGTATCCAAACCTGTGGTTTGTGAATCCAGTGTTGCTTGCCAGCTTTTCATTGATGACCCGTCTTTCTTCCAGCATGCAGTGGAACAGTGTGATTGACATCACACTTGATTACGTCTCACAGCTGTTACTTGTGCCATTATGCTTTAAGATTACAGTTTCTTATAACCTCTTCAGTTGATGCTGTTGTTAAATCAAGCGCCATGCAATATTTCTGAAGTGTTATGTTGCAGTATGAGAACTGCCTGCGGAAGTTCTACAGGCACCACCATGTGGAGGTGCTTCAGTATTTGGCACGAGCGTACTTCAAGGCAGGGAAGCTGAAGGAAGCCAAGATGACCCTTTTGAAGGTAAGTGGGTTATTATGCAGGCAGTCTGTGTGGAACTGGGGTGATCAGGGTCATATTGTGGCATCTGTGGGCTCAAGGCAAAAAACCAATTTGGTGGCCCTATTTGTGTGTAGTACTGAATCTAGAATGTGGACAGTTCAGTGTAAATATATGTATGTACAGAATATTAAATGACGGTAGGCTGTTGTGAGTCACATACATTGTGGTTGCCTTTACAAAGACTTGAATCAGACTGTCTGAATTTCACATCTGATGTATTATGATGATGTGAGCTGTGTTAAGCTGGCTGGAGGGAGATTTACTATGGAGGAGTGAACAAAATGATGAAATGGATGACAGAACTTTCAGATAAGACATGAAGGCAGGCTGTTGTTGCCACATTACCAATCCTTTGGATTTTGCAGAAGGAAGAAATTTACTGGCCAACTGACAAATATCAACAATGCAGAAGACCTTGAGTCTTGTGGTTAATTACATAATGCCTGCATGTTGTGTGTCAGATAGGTACTAACATCTTGGAGGATCTTGCTGCTTCCGTCTACAGGTCGAAGATTTTGTCACATAACAATGCTGTAATTGAGACTGAACTGGCGTAGAATATGGTCATTTGCCGCATGATGACATTTTGGTCAACGATGGACCGCATGTGTGATGGTGGTCCCATAAGATTATAATATTATAATACTTACCATTGTGTTACAGTTGCCTACAGTATTCAGTACAGTTACATGCTGTATAGGTTTGTAGCTTGGAGCAATAGGCTATACCATGTAGACTTGGTGTATAATAGGCTGTACTATCTAGGCTTGTCTAAGTACACTCTGCGATGTTCGCACAATGATGAAATTGCCTCATGACGCATTTCTCAGAACATATCCCTGTCATTAAGCGATGCTTGACTGGTTTGGTGGGGAGCTTTTGTGTATCTTTTCAGGTTCCTGAAAAGTGGCAAACTGTTGACTGGCAGAGATCTACCAGCTTTCACAGGAACTGTCTGTGCTGTCATCCGGAGTTTTTTTGAGTCCATTCACAGTTGAAACAACTCATAAGAGTGAATATGGCATAAGACTTTCAATGGCTGATGGCAAATATTTTGCTCTTAGGCTCGTCGAGTTGCACCACAGGATACCGTGTTGCTGTATAACATTGCTCTGGTGCTTCAGCGTCTTGCCACACACATCCTTAAGGATGAGAAATCGACACTTGAGATAGTATTACAGGCTGTGCATGAACTTGGACTTTCCCACAAGTGAGTACTGAGTAACGTGTTAGAGGTAAGTTAGTTTGTGTAGTGTGAGATGTATGCATCACAGTTTGGAGGAACCTCCTGCCTCCACCTGTGGAGCAGAAAATTGAGTCCTGCATTTATACTGGAGGAAACAGACTTCCCTGAACTGTTGGTACCTGTTTACCGAGCTGTACAATGTCACATCTGTGAACACAGCAATATTCAAGTTATCTGCTGTTAGATGTCACATCTGTGATTTGTATTCTTCGTGTACCTTGCTGGTGTCTGCTGAATGTCTTGGTATCTTGACTGAATCATTTGCCTCAGTTCTTCAAGAAACAATGCAGTAAAGCCCATATGTAATTTTTCTGTGGTATAATGTATGTGGCCACAACCAGGGCAACGTACGTGGAGGTAATTTGATGTCGAGGTAATTAGGTTGGAACAATTGAAATTTGACATTAACCATTTGAATACTGAAATTACTTAAATAATATTTAAAAACTCAGTTCGTACCACATTCAAAACATGACATCTCTGTTACAAAATTTAAGATGCTTTGTGGGCAGTATATGTCATTGATGTTAAAATGGGTGGTCCATATAATGACTTACACTTATCATATAATTACAGGTGATTCCTGTTCACCCTGTTCAATATGTAACCATTTATGCTACACATTGAACATGAATCACCTGTACTTTGAAACTGGGTTGTATATATATTTTCTACGCAGTCTTGCACGACATGATTTTCACGTTTTTCAGTTTTTTCTTTCTGTTCTTGAATTTATGAATTGAAGGTTGGCTAGCTGCTATAATCTATAGGTAACATGTACCCTTTGCTCTTTAGTCAAATAATATATAAAATATACAGTCTTGCACAACATGATTTATGTATGATTTACTTAAAAATGTGTAAATCATGTTGTGCAAGACTGTATATTAAATACGTTAGTTGACTGAAGTGCAACGGGAATGTGATACCTAAAGATTGAAACTGTATTCCGTGACTTCCATATGTCATCACCCATTAACAGCATGTATGTCAGCTGAAGTTGTCGTCGCATTACATGCCAATTTAGTAAGCATTTTACCTGCTGCTGCAGGTACTTCAACTACCTCTCTATCCATGGGGACCGCTTGCGGTATGATGTCACACTGGCAGGCCTGGAGGCCCGCCAGTGCCAGGATCTTCTTTCTCAGGCCCAGTACCATGTGGCACGTGCTCGTCGAGTGGATGAAGAGGAGAAGCAGTTGCGACGCAAGCAGGAAGAAGAGCGGGAGGCTTTCAGACTGAAGCAGATAGAGGAGCAGGTAGGATGGGCACAATGTAAGGTGTTAAAATACATGTGTGCAGTATTAAGATGCGTAAGATAGAGAGCACCCACTGTGATGCTGACGTACTGCACGCTGTAACAACATGCGCTTTTGATTTTCTTAGCTCTACCATTTTGAGGAGAATTAGCATCTTAAGTACTTGCTAGAACTGTTTGTGTCGTTTCTAAGGTACAGACACATGAAGTGATGCTAGTTGAGTTGAATGAAACCTAATTCACTGAGATGCTGCAAAGGCAGGCATTCAGCTTGACTCAGCTTTGCTCACAGAGCATAACAAAGGTTAGAATTTGCAACTGAATTGGACCCATTACGTGCAACAGAAGTGTGAAACGATTCATGACCATGTGCTGATGATTCATTGCCAGAAATGCAACCAACAAGTGCGTATACAGATAAGTAAATTTACTGTATTATAAACAGCATAGCCTGCTACATGTTTCATCCACCTTTTGTGGTCATCTTCAGGGAAGTGTTCTTTGAAGGATTTATTACATAGGATGTCAAAATAATTTGATTTACATATATGAAATGTTCAGTTATAAACAAAATTTTAAAATCTGTTTTAAAATATAAAATACAAATATAATATTCTAAGTCATAAATAAAAGTTTAAAATCTACGCTAAAATATAAAATATTGATGAATGTGGAGAAACATGGCCCAGGGCAAGCCAGTGGGTAGGTTGCTGTGAATGTGTTAAAGAACATTTAGATTTCATGCAGTGTGTACAGTTTCTTTGTGTGCGTGCAGTGCCTTAGGTCCTCAACAAACACCATGTGTCATGTAGTTAATAAGAGTCTGTCATGATCATAAAGACTAGATTTGTTTTTTAAAGTGTAGTGGTGGTTAACATATATCTGGCATTCTGTGTTTTTCTTTTTGGCCAGTTTGTTTCACATTTTGTTTCTCTCTGAGCAGAAGAAACTGGAGGAAAAGAGGAGGTTAGAGATTGAAGAATTACTGAAGAAACGCCAGGAGTATCGTGAGAAAACAAAGAATGCCCTTCTGTTTGGTGAAATGCCCAGTGAAAAGCCTGCTAAGAAGGGTTCAGGAAGAAAACGTGCTGAGTACATTTCTGACTCGGGTGGCAGTGATATTGGTGAAGGAGGAAGTGGCACAGACAAGCCTCATGAGAAGACAAAGAAACGACAACGCAGGTAAAATGACTTTAGTTGACACTATGTTTGTTAGTAGTAAATGTAGTGAATAGTATTGTTGTTGTTAGGAGTTCAGTGGGGGCACATGGTGATGCAGTTGGTAGAGGCACTGCTCTACAAGCCAGAAGGTTGTGGGATTTGATTGCCATTGGTGTCTTTGGAAGTTTTCATTGACATAATCGTTTTGGCCACACTGTGACCCTGGGGTTGACTCGGCCTCTAACAGAAATGAGTACCAGGAATATTTCCTGGGGAGTAAAGGCAGCTGCTGCGTAGGGCTGACATTTTTATGTGCCGAATGTCTTGAAATCTGGGAACCTCAACCTCCTGGAGCCCTTAGGGCCTATCCAGACCTGTAATGGGATTGCTTGGCATTTTACCTTTTTTGTACCGTAGTAGGTTAGTGGTATGTTAGTGTGAAAGTAGTTGTGTGTGATTTGTGGCTTCCTTCTGTATTTATTTCTCTATTTTTAATAAATTTGGTCTCTCCAAAGGGAAGAGTGTTAACAGACTGCATGACTGGGATAGTTGGTGGTATGAGAATTGAAGTTAAAAAGTGAAATAACAAACAGTTTTGCCTTTATTCCAGTACCTTGTATTTTATTTTATTGTGGTGAGCACAACTGTGTGGTTCAGCAATGTTCAGCATATACTGACAGACCGGATATGGTGTTGCAGTGGTTATGTTCATTATGTAGTCACAGACCAGATGTCATGTTCTAATAGTTATGTTCAGGATATACTGTGAGGGTAGCATGCCCTCCCAGATTTTTTTAAAAAAAATTTGAACTAAATGACTGAATCAAAGTTGTTGTTTGAACCCTTCATGATAACTTTTGTTCAGATATTTAGTTTAATTTTTTTCAGAATTTCCAGGAAGACTGCAGGGCAGGCTGCAACCCCTGTGGATGAGCCGCCCCTGACGTACCGACAGACCAGATGTAGTTATTCTGTAGGTGGCTTAAAACCTTCGATGAGGAACTCACTAACCTGATTGACATTTGTTATGGTTTTCCTGAGGCTTTGCAAGGAAATGCTGCTGTAGTATCTGAAATTAAGCCACAACTGCCTCCTTTCTCATCCATTCCAGTTCGCTGTTTACCAATCATGCTGTCATTTTAGGCTATTTAACTTGAACTTTTAGCCTTTTGGTGCTGGAATTAAATGGCCAGTGTGATGTGGAGGCGACCAGAATCTAAATGAGGGCTGTGTAAGGAGGCTGTTATATGGCTGTTGTGTATACCTGAGGTCTGCATTTTGAGCAACACACTATGTGACATGTGTGCCTGAGATCAAGTGTGAGAGGGTTAACTGGCCACCATAAGTCCCACGTGGGCTCCTGTGGATTTGAACTCAGACCTTCTGCAGTGTCATTGAATGAACCATAGATAAAGAAACTGACCTGGAGTTTCCTTCAGTCCCTGCAGGAAAATACTGGGACTGTACCTTTATTTAGACCACAGGCATTTCCTTCCACATCCTTTGCAGTTCATTATTCACACCACAGTCTCTTATTCTGAGGATGAAAGTTTATTATAAAATTGTCCCTGTGCATGCCATGCAGGCGTATGGGGAAGTGGATTGTAACTCCAATCATTCTTAACCTATTCCAACTTCCTTATTCTGAGGGAACATAAATGATATGTATCTGAGACTGGGGTGAAGGGCAGCATAATTGTTGTCATTGGCATTTCAGAAGTAAAACTACTTTGTCGTTGTTGTTTTATTGGTCATTTTGAAGTAAATGTGAATCTGTTACATGTGAGGTAGAGTATGTTTCAGAATGCTAGACCATTGACTTGTGCTCTTGTTATAATGTTAGGCTGGTTAACTGAAGGTGGTTTGTAAATAAGTTTGGTTCTCATATGGGGAAAATGAGCTGCATGTAGCACTTTGGTTGAAGGAGCAGGGAAATAGGTTGTAGTGAGCTAGCACAGGTTTTCCATTGGTGCCTGTGCTGTTGAACTTTTGATTGTGTTGCTGGAGTGTATTTTTGCTGGTTGTGTAGTGTGCTGTTTTGTGCTGAGGTAGAAATGAGGCTTGTGGTAATATCAATCATGACACTGTGTACTTTGGTATATGAATACCAGTATTTGCAGGAATGAACTGCTTCCATTTTCAAGGTAGAGGGCTATAGAAAGCAGATTTCCCTGAAACACTAGTACCTGCTTGTTGCTACATCATAGATAGACGGATGGACATACAGACAGATGGCCACAGTCCTTTGTTATGGACATTAACTACTGGTATGTGGGTGGTGAGAGATTTTTTAACATTACTGTATGGTCATTTATCTGTTCATAGTATGGATGGTGAGAAGAAACGCAAGGGTCGTGCTGGAGGTGTTCGGAAGAGACGAGAAAAACAGGGACCAGGGGGAGATTCTGAGTCCGGAGAAGAAGGTCTCAAGACTAAGCGTGGACGCAGGATGCGGAGGGTAAAGAAATCTTGTGACTCTGCCTGATATATTGTATGGCTAATGGATGGCATTTTGTTGAAGTGGTTTTAGACTCCTAAATCTGATGTTTGCAGGTTGTAATTTGGTGCTTGTGGTATTATTTCGAGTTATGCACTAGTTTGATATTTGTATGGAGGGAGAGAAGAAAACCTCTTAAAACCACAGACTAGCTTATGTCCAGCCCGATATTTGAAGGTGGGACTTCCAAGTGCAAAGCAGGCATGATCTCCATGATTTACAAAGGATTTTTAACAAGTGTGGTTTCATAGATCATAAAAATCAAGTGAGACGTCATTACGATATCAAACATACCTTTTGATTTATTTCAGCATAATCCACAGGCACAATGGATTTGTCCCAATTTGACACGTTTTTGAAAATTTTGTCTTGGCTGAAATTGGGCTCTTGCATTTGTAACCATTCATGGCAGCATTTACACGTCATTATCGTGGAATGTACCAGCATGGGACAAGTGTGTCACTTGAGGGTTATATTGAAAAATAATGATAATGAAGTTGAATGAATGAGCTTCATTCAATGTTATAATGACTTAATGTTTAATTTTTATGAGCTGTAGGGGACAGTACTTATTGAATATCTTGTGTAAGTTCTTCATTTGCACAGCTTCTGTCTGTTTAATTAAACTTTCAAATAGCATGAATGGAATTTAATTGAAGCAGTCAGGAGTAATGTACAGGTGTTGTTGCTATGTCAGGGTTTGGTAAGGATGAAAGGGCTTGGTATTTGAGCCAGGGACCCACCCTTTGTGAGCTTAATGGGAGGTAACACTGGCAGTTAGGGAGTATGATACACAAGTGTCAATGAATTGTTGGCCACTTGTCACCTGTCTCCCAATATCAACATGTGCTCTCTGATGACTGTAATATGTCGAGATATGAATTACAGACAGATACGGGGCACACACTTCGTTAAGAAGCCACTGCATTTTATACCATAGGTATTTGATATTCATGGCTGATTGGAACCAATACGACTGTCACGAACATCAGAATCCATTTGACATTCAGGTGACGGTGCATTGTGATAAATTCTTATAATAAAACCAACTAGATGCACTACTTCCTCAAATTTATTTTTGGGATAAATCTCTACATGTTTCAGACAGTTACTCTGTCCATCATCAGGAGTTTTTCACTGTACACACAGCAGTGGTATATGTCATACAAGTTTGCTGACATATACCATTGCTGTGTGTACAGTAAAAAACTCCTGACAATGGACAGAGGAACTGTCTGAAACATATAGAGATTTATACCAAAAATAAATTTGAGAAAGTAGTGCATCTAGTTGGTTTTATTATAAGAATCAGAATCCATTTTCAATGTAAATTGCCCCTCTGGTTCCATTGGTTTCGAGAATTTATGAAGTACCAGTGATAACAATATAAAGTAACACCAAAATGCTTAAAAGTGAATGAAGTTTATTTTTAATAAGACAGACAGTTTGGAAGCGTAAAATACATTAAGTGATTGGAGATGAATATTATTCCGTAATGAAGGACAGAGCTTGATGAGATGAGAATGGTCTCTGCAACAGCTGGCCAGCCATGTGGTCTCATCGAGGTTTGTTGGAATCAGTCGTAGAAGATTGAAATAGTGGTGTTAAAGATGGATGATAATGTAAGGTTGAGATTCTGAACACCGCAGTTCTTGAACATCTGGACAGTATTGTAGATAGATGGAACGTTTACTGGACATGTGTCATATTACTGTGGGCTCCATGTGGCCAAGCATTGCGTTTTGAAGATCACTAGTATTACCTGTAAATTAAAATACGGTCACCATTCGCACAGTACCAGGTGGTTTAAAATATGATCACCATCTGTATAGTACCAGGGGGTTTAAAATTTCTATTCCTGGATGAAGAATGATGTGCATAATAGCCAGGACCTGTCTAAAATTAATGCAGAATGAAAGTGTTTTACTGTGCTTTGTTAATTGGCTGTTAGACACACGGGCAAGCTGTTCAGAACTTCGCAGTATGTACCGTGTTGTGTGGAGAGTTTGTGTTGTATGTGGTAACACATGGAACGGTTTCTCTGTAACAGGTCTGTGAAATAAATCTTGTAAGTGCATGGTATTTTCTCTTCTTCTGGATGTGCAGATCAGTTCTGGGGCCCATCCAGCCTCATATTCAGTGGGTACCAAGGCTCTTTGCAGGGGTAAAGTGCCTGTGACATGTTGCTGACTACTCGCTTTCACTTAGTGCCAAGGTTAAGAATGAGTGGAGCTGTACCTCTACTCCCTCTGTTTGCCCTCATGGCATAGAGAGGACAACTGGACGTTTTTTAGGCTTTGTTTGTTCTTTTATGGGAACTCGTGTTTTTGTGTGTCTGCAGGAGCCTAAGAGTCGAGGCAGGAGAGGCAAGCTGGCCAACACGGAAGATGGGCTGTCAGCCCGCCAGAAAAGTCGCATCGTTTCCAAGGCAACCATCTCGACAAGTGAGTCTGACAGTGATAGTAACCAGCTCAAGATTGCAAGTGGGTGAGTAATTACTGAGTAGTTATTGACTGTAAGGTGAAATATTAGACTAGGAATATGTAACACATGTGGGATGGTGCTGCACTTGGCACAGAGTGGGAGGGACCTGCAGGTGGCCTCTCTCACAGGTTTTTAAGTGGTTCAAAGTGTGATGCCTGTTGACTGGACTGTCTGCTGCTGACACTGAGCAGTATTGTCCACAGTCTGACTTATATTTCACCTTCTGCAGGGGTGCTCAGATTTCTCAAAAATCTAGTAGCCACCTTGAAATTCTAGGTGCCTTCAGGGTGAAAGGGATCAAGTGAAGTTTTGAGTGTCCATGTGTACAGTCATGCGTCACTTAACAACAGGGATATGTTCTGAGAAATGTGTTGTGCAAACGTCACAGAGTGTGCTTACACAAACCTAGGTAGTATAGCCTACTACACATCTAGACTATATGGTATAGCCTGTTGCTCCTAGGCTACAAACCTGTACAGCATGTTGCTGTACTGAATACTGTAGGCAATTGTAACACAATGGTATTATAATATTATAATATAATATTATAGTATTATAATATTATTGTAATATAATATATTATAGTGTTATATTATTATAATATTATAATAGGATAATACTGTAAATTAATGTTATAATATTGTAACACTATAATATTGTAATATTGTATTATAATATTATGGGACCACTGTTGTGTATACAGTTCATAGTTGATCGAAATGTTATGCAGCACATGACTGTATTAGGTGCTACGGTACAAAATTTAGCTTTCGTGGCAAATTGGCATCTGGGGTTTGTGCACCTGTGATCGTCTGTGTCCCATATGTTGTGCTTGAAGTACTGGTATGTGTTAAGTGCAGCTGCCCTCATTATTTGTTGATAAGACATATACTTACTTGCTTCACGTTAGTTTACAAAACCAGTAAATGAGGTTATTGATGTAAATGTCACAGATCTCATCACAAAATTACCTAAGACTGCCACCATACAGAGACAGTCTGTGCACAATGAAATAGCTGCACTGGAATTGCACTGGGTGTTAGTTCAAGGTTTGTTCATTGAGAGCCACTGAAATGTGACAGCAGTATTTTTATGCTGCATAAAGTGTGTGACTTTCTTAAAGATTTCTTGTGTGGTTATGTGTAACGATGTGTAGTGTGAAGTAAAAACAGTGCTGCCAGCTCTGACAACACGTGTAGCTAATACAGGGATTTGTGCAAGGGTGCATGAATCCAAGTATTGCAGAAATGTAGGAGCGTCCTGAAAAGTCTGGGCCCCAGAAGGGTGACATGAAGCATTTTTACACTAAGGATCTACAAACTGTAGGCACCATTGTACGAAGTTTAGTTGCCACACAGGCTTGGCACCTTGGATGTGTGAACTCTTGGATTAGTAAAGGTAAAGTTCACCCTAAAACAGGCCAGGAAAACCCAGAGAGGGAGTAGAGCTACTGCTCTTCTGTGTCTGTAACTTCAACACTAGATGGGGTAGGTGGTCAATGCCATGCCCTGGCTGCTTTACTTCTTGGGAAAGAGACCCAGTACCAATTGTACAGTAGGGTGGGTGGGCCCCAGGTCTGGTGTGGATGGGTATGGTAAAAATTGCACCTATCGGGATTTGTTCCCTGGACCGTCTGGCCTGTAGCAAGTCACTATACTGACTAACGCTTGGATCAAGATTAATTTGAGATACATTTGTATGGGATTACTGAGCAGAACCATGAAAAGTCATATTCAGGATGACCTGTTTCCTGGTTGAGATTCAAACTGTGCATTTGCTGAGTACAAGCCCTAGGTTTTGCCTCTTCAGTGAATTTGCTGAATACAATTGTACAGATGATGTAACAAATGTAGGTGTGATATTCATACCTGTAAGAATTTATTTATTATTTCAGAGGAGAAAGTGGAAGTGACAAGAGTGGTGGACAGAAGAAGAGGCGTCGAATTGCGTCAGACTCCAGTCGTTCACGTTCCAGATCTCGCTCCAGGTCACAGTCAGGTAGCAGGTCACGTTCACGTTCAAAGAGTGGATCTCGGTCCAAGAGCAGGTCCAAGTCTCGATCACGGTCTCGATCTGGGTCAAAAAGTGGTTCACAGTCTAGATCAAGGAGTGGCTCACGGTCTCGATCAAGGAGTGGCTCACGGTCGCGGTCAAGAAGTGGTTCACGGTCTCGGTCAAGGAGTGGCTCACGGTCGCGGTCAAGGAGTGGCTCACAGTCAAGGTCAAGGAGTGGGTCACGGTCGCGATCCAAGAGTGGGTCACACTCTAGGAGTGGATCAAGATCTGGGAAGAGTGCATCACGCTCTAGGTCTAGATCAAAGAGTGGATCGAGGAGTGGCAGATCATCCCATTCTAGATCAAGGTAATTAACAGTGTGTTTACTGGAGCAGTCATTTTTAGGGGAAGCTTAAGATTTGAAAAATAAAATAGGGGAGTATGTTCTGAGTTTGGCAATATTTACTCTCTTAATTGTTTTTATCTATTTTTTTATTTTTTTATTTTGCACAGAATTCTTAAAATGAAGGGATGATGGATGGATCTTTTCCATTCATCTGGCTGACTGCTTTGTTTATGATGAACTTAATTTTTATTCCAACTGGTTCACCATAACTCTCCATTCCATTAAGCTGAAGTTGAACTGTGAAAGTTGTTAGCTATGTGCCCACATTATGAAGGCCCAGCTTTTATGCATGAAAATGTGATTTCTTGCAGCTGTATAATTTCATACAAGTTATATGTTTGCAGATCAAAATCCGGTTCACGGTCACAAAGTGGTTCTCCAGCCAAGTCCCGCTCACGCAGTGGATCAAGGTCAGTTCATATTCATTACAGTGAATGCAGTTTCAGTGTTACTTGTGTTTACTGTCTTGATAGAATGATTGTAAAGAAATTGTGCAGTGTATTGCCTAGATAGATGCTTGTGTTGTTTAATGATACTGTTTCAACTCCATGGTTTTATGGGGTCACATGAAGTAGGAAGGTGATTGTGAATGGCCAGCAAGAAGGGATTGAAAGGAGGTGCTTGTAACTTGAGGATCTGGCAAAGATATGAAAAAAATCTGTCAATCACAACTAAGGGGTTTTATTATTAATATACAGGTTGTTTTTACAACATATTTCAATACAAAGGGACCATCGTCACGTACTACATATATCTGTGGGAACAACCACATGGCAGCAGTCGCTTTACCACACAGCACATCTTCCTCTGTCACCCCACATATCCAGCAACAGCTTTGCCTCACAGCAGCTTTCTCCACGCTCCATTCCAGAAACGGCCCTTTCATGCCACACCAGCGGCTGGTAGTGGTTCGCCTAACCGTGCCCACAACTCTGCTGGCTAACCAGTGGCAGAGCAGGAGGAACAGCGGGAGCACAGTATAATTGGTGACCCCGACGAAGAACCACATATCCAAAATTAGTGAGAAGAGACACAGAGTTATGGGTGGTTTATACAAAAATGAGATCTTATTTGTACAATTAATCATATTGTATTAAATTTTAAGTGGGGTGTGTATAAATGTCTTTTTCATTTGTACATTTTGTGATAAGTGGATGACAGAATAATTTTCCTCTTTATTCCAAGCAGTCTGTTGATTTTGCCATAGCAGTTGAGATCATTTTATGTAGATGGAAGATGTTGGAGAGGAGGCTTGTGTTTGTCTTCAAACAGAGCTAAGTCAAGGATTCTGTATTGTAAGTAGTTGTTAGATAAAAGGTGTGGTATGTGGAAGAACTGCGGTTTTGGATGACAGTTATATGTGTGAGTAAGTTGGGGTTATGTGTGCACTGTTGGTTGTGTATGTATTATAGTTTTGGAGTAAGGAACATATGTGGGAATAAAGAAGAAAAATTTTCTGTCATCCACTTATAACAAAAAGTACAAGTAAAAATGACATTTATCACACCCCAATTACCATTTAATATAAGCTGATTAATTGTACAAATGAGATCTCATTTATGTATAAACCACCCATAACTCTTTGTCTCTTCTTACTGATTTTGGATACATGTGGTATCTGCAGATGGTCCCTTTGTACTGAAATATGTTGTAAAAACCCCTTAGTTGTGACTGACAGATTTGTTCTCTATCCTTGTTATTATAAAATGACAGTATGAACTGATTTAAGATGATTTTGGTCTTCTGAGATGTGACACTCTGTTGTTGTCCGAGTGGTTCCCACTGCTTAGAAGGATCACGCTGTCTCCATTTTCGAGGTTTAAGCACTCCCAGAGGAGAGTGTCAGGATGTGTTTTTAATACATGTGTCTTGTATTTGCATATACCTACCACTGAAGACAATGAAAACCATCATATCAGGTGGCTGGGCACTTCCTGGCTAGAGTGAGGAAGTTACAGAATTTTATTCGGCTTAGGATGTGGATGAATCTGGGCCATATGCTAGTTACTGTTAATCAGGGCCATATGCTAGTTACTGTTAGTCTGGGCCATATGCTAGTTACTGTTAAAGGCACCTTGATTTGGCATAGGATGGGGATGAATCAGGGCCATATGCTAGTTACTGTTAAGGGCACCTTGATTTGGCTTAGGATGGGGATGAACTGGGGCCATATGCTAGTTACTGTTAAGGGCACCTTGATTTGGCATAGGATGGGGATGAACTGGGGCCATATGCTAGTTACTGTTAAGGGCACCTTGATTTGGCT
>Ga0123352_10005242_pt1 | contig 19437 bp, 9 predicted proteins | sample TergutLab28metaG_FD_89700 | JGI IMG/M metagenome (GOLD analysis project Ga0123352, IMG submission 89700) | Labiotermes labralis P1 segment gut microbial communities from Petit-Saut dam, French Guiana - Lab288 P1 | ecosystem: Host-associated > Arthropoda: Insects > Digestive system > Gut ... | reverse complement strand
TTTGATTTACATGTTGCCCTGACAAATTATAAAATTTTTCTTTCACCTCTTCCGTTTTTTCGTTTGTTGGTGCATGTACATTTATCAAGATACAGGAGAACCATTTTGCTTTTAATCTCAAATAACTCTTTCTTTCATTTGTAATTTTAAAATCTTTAACATATTTTAAAAATTCTCCTCTTACATAAAATCCCCAGCCAAGTTCATGTTTTTTGCTTTCTAATCCGCTATTAAACAATGTAAATTTATCAAATTTTTGTATACCACTTCCCAATTGTGTTTCTTGAATTGCTACTATGTCAAAATCTAACTTTTAAGCTCATCATGAAGTACTTTTAGTGCTTCTGACCAGAATAAGCTTCTCACATTCCATCTTCCAATATTCATGTTCCTTTTCCACATCCATGTTTAATATTCATTTATCTCCTTCTTATGATGTTCCTTTGAGAAATTCGTAACCATGGATTCTTTCACTCAGATGGGGGGTTAGCCCTTCATAAAGCCTTCAACCTGAAGGATTTTTATTCAGGGTTTACTCCCTCATATGACTTGCTTCCACCACAGCTTCCAGAGTGTCATCTACCCTGGGTTTGATTTTGGAATGTCCTCCTAGGAGGGTTGCAACCAAGCTCAAGGGTCCCTCCTACCCTATCTGATATACCCTTATGATTGGGTCCATCGTACCCCTTTGCTTTGTCTGCTCTGTTACCCATGCTGCCAAAAGGGTTGGTTACCTTAACAGGACCCACCGCTCATAGGTAAGAGTGGGGTAGGAGTGGAGAGGTTTGTAGATTTTCATCTCCTTGATGAAAGTATTATTAGGTATCATGTATCTTCACATCACACTCCCATATGGGTCCCACTGTTTGCACCTAATGAACTTAATTCTGAATATTTAAACAATGAGCCGTATAAGCATATATTTTGTTAGGGGCTCCATAACTTTGCATTCCATATATAAAGTCAAACATTTAAAACGAAATTTTGATTTTCCCTGTAACAGGTATCAGTTCTGAAATGTGATGTTGTAAAATTTATTTGCTAGCAGACACAAATGTTTTTGTGATGGCAGGTCTGAGATTCTCAGAGCAGTGTTGCTGAAGTTTTAAATTGTGTGGAATATGGTGCTCTGTCACTGGGAAAGTAGTTCCCAGTGTTTCAAAGGATTGTAATGCCTTCATCTGCAGAGTCAGTCAGCTTAATAAAACACATTATAGCAAAAAAAAAATTGCCATCTCTTCTGAATCCATCTTAGCACACAGAAGTGAGAACTTAACAGGAACAATCTGGCCAAGATTCTGACCTATAAAGCCCTGTTACCATTTTGGCACAAAAGCCTATGAAATAGAAGCAATATGTTGTGTAATATTAGAGTATCTGGGAACATTACAAAACTGGCAGGGTGTTTAACCATTTAGCGTCCAGTATCATATATGCCCATCATGCAGTGTGATGCTCATCACACGGAACGTCAGTGTAGATGACGGCCATTTGATATTCCTAGTCACAACTAGTGTTATGAAAATGGAATAAGGGCTCAGATTGTCATCATTCAGTGTGTACTGCATGTAGAATATCTAAAAAAAATTGGTCATACAAAGAAAGCCTGTAGTTAGCATTGCTGCCAATGTATAACATGCAAATCTCATGTAGTGAATATGTTGGGCAGCACTGAGGTGTCATCTTCAGTAATGTGGCACATTTATTGACTGTGTGAAAGGTGTGGGAAAGCTGATGGCTACCATATACATGCATTTATAGTGCAATTAAAAGTACAGAATGCAGCACATTTTTCTGTTTCTAATAGGCAAATGGACAACAGAAATAGGGCACTTGAAATTCCTGCTTTGTTGTTGGAATTGATGCCATTGCTTTACAGTTCTGATAGCTTCATTGAGAAATGGTGTTTCAGTTACGGAGGTCTGCCTGGCATACCATATATTTATTTGGAAATCTGAGGACATGTTGAAAGGACATGAAGTGATTTAAATTTGTTCTAAATTAACTGACTGAAAGAGGCCAGGATAGCATAGTCAGTGTAGTAACAAAATGACAGGCTAGGTGTCCAAGGAACTGTGGCTCAGTTCCGAGCTGGAACAAGAGATTTTTCTCATGTACAAAATATCGGGGGTCAACCCATACTCCAGTTCAGTGGGTAACAATGGTCCTTTCCCTTGAAGTAGAGTGGTCAGGGCATGAAACTGACCTCTTATATCCATCTACATACGAGGTGAAGAATGAGTGGTGCTGTATGCCTGTTGTCCCCATATGCCTGTATGATGTGCACATAGACAGCTTTTTACCTTCACCAGCTGCATGATATATGACAAAATCAAATCAGAATACGGAGTTCAGTTAATAAAACTGGATCCATGGTTGTAATATTGTTAACCTTTAGAAAATAGTTTGAAATTGCTACCATGTAAAGAGACAGAAACCGGCATATGGCATGCTGGAATCATATGCCATTGAATTTGAGAGACTTGCTAATGGTAGCATAGGATGATACAAGTTAAGGGTGTCTGAGTAATGAGAACCACATTGAACTGTACTGATTTATGATTTGAAGCATCATAATACCTAAATAGTAACTTATATCCATTGCTATTGTCACGTCAGATTTGTGAAAGGAGCTTCTGAATGCAGGGAAGTGAGTGATTCCGTTGGTGTCAATAGAGGGGCTATCATAATTTCGTTACCTTTACACAGCATTCAGTCTGTTACAGACCTGTGATGATGTTATAGTGTGAGTGAAATGCAGATTTGGAAAATCCTGGGCTTGAACCCATTCATGCTGGAGAACATTTTAAAATGTCTAGCAAATGTTCTCATGAGGAAGAATGAAACATTTCATAATGTCTTGATCATCTGAGTGGCTGTAAGTTTTCAAAAACTGCTTCTGAGTTGTTTTTCTTTAATTTTCAAATGAGATTCATGTGTGGGGTGTTGGAAATCCACATTATGTATCTGTGCAACATAAGAATTATTTTGGGGATTCTGTTCCTCTCAGGTACAACACTGCATCACTGGGTAATTGGTTCACAATATTTCAGAGGAACATAGTGGCCTCATCTTCAGGGGTATAATGGTCCTTGGATTACTGATGACCCAGTGGCACATTAGCATCCCAGAAGAATGGAATCGTAAACCATACGGATGTGAAAATCTGAAAACTTGGAAAAAGTTTTTTGTTTATGGAACATGATTTTAGATTCAGATGTGTATAAGGGTTCTGGTTTCCCTTCAGATGAGTGATGGCTGTCTCATTGTTTTTATAGATTTTTACAAAACATGACTTTTCATGAAGTATTGTGTTTATTTTGTTGTTTCGTGACATGATGTCATGTGTATGGGGTTTGTGGCCTGGAATGCAACATGAAAGATTCATTATTGGAGAGCTATTTTTACTTTAGAAATCCCATTGTGTGTGTGTGTGCGCGCGCTACAGGGTAGTTATTAATCATTACTAACTACCTTGTTACATTAGGGATCTAGTTGGAATTTACTGTGATTTACTTTAAGAGATTTGCATTTTCCTGGAGGGACTTAGGAAAACCATGAACACCCGTCAGTCAGGATGGTCCCTGTAACTCTGTTTTCAAGATATGCATAGTGTGTGGAATTATGGGGGGAAATGTACAATGTTAACTGTGGGGGAAGCTTGAGGACGGATATATAAAAGACAAAATGTTTGTAAACTCTTTATTGGTGGGTTTCAATTACAAAATGTAGATTGAAGTTCTAGTTAAAAAACGTGTTTTGTTTTAATTTAAGAATGACTGGTATGTAAGAAACATATGGTTGGTCACATTCATTTTGTGTCAACATCTTGATAAAGTGGGTTTGTGAGGGATGTTTGTAGTTGTGCACCTAGTTTAATAGTCTTAATTACATTAATATTCAGTGCATATAATGATTACTGAAGCATTGTACCCTGTATATAATGTACTATATTTTTACATATACATGTATGTTATACATTTTTGTATAGCTGTAAACTTTCACAACACTGTAGTAACTAGTGTATGTTTATTTACAAAGTTAATAGGTCACAGTTGTGTGACCATTGTAACCACAATGTGTCGTGCAGGTTTTCAATATCACTGTTCTAAGAGCTATAACACAGAGATGAAATTCATTGTAATAGCAGCATTGGCTACAGTCATAAAGTAAATATTCCCTGGTTTGGCCACATTTAGTGTCATAATAATAATAATAATACACTGAAGAAGGGATTAGATCATAACCTTTGGTTTCTTCCAGGTCACCTGTTGGCCATAGATCTACAGAAGATCACGCTAATGACCATTGCACACATTTTCGTAAAGTGCTGGGGTAAACTGCTTTGATCTCTTGTTGAGATCTGGACCTCCCACAATACTGTCACTTCATAACTAAAAAGCAAGAGTAAATTTAAAATAATAATAATAAATACTTTATTTGGGATTTTAGGTGGTAATTGTGGTGACTCTGAACACTGTCTTCTGGGATGTGATGCTGTGGTAGAAATTTGCTAATGTTTTGGAGGGGCCTAACATGACGGCCTTTATTGTAGATGAGGATGGAATGGAGGCAGAAGGTTCCTCTAATACTTCAATAAATTTCTACCAGACTGCACAGTGTCACATGCCAGTTGTTCCAGTTTATAGCAGTTGCTTATATGGAAACTCATTGACTTCTAATTTTCTCTCAATGTGTTAAAAAGTATAGGCAGAGTGCATTTATACTGGATGTGCAGAAAAAATCCCAACATTGGAATGAAATAGAACAAAAAATCAAATTATTTTCGGCCCTCTATGTTATCCAGAAAAATGGATAGTGGCTGTACTTCAGAATCACTATTCTAGTACGTAACGCAATTCAGATAGATACGGAAGGAAATATGCATCCTGTGTGCTCTTTGAAATGTATTACGGCAACTATCCACATGTGAATGTCCATTCCAACAACAACAACTTGCAAATTGGTCTTTTAGTCAATTGTATTTCATTGTGTAGACCTTTTTTCTTTTTAGCAATATAAGTGCTAAAAATATATTTAAAATGTTTCCCTAGGACTAAATACTACTCAGTTTCATGCAGTTGCATTGTTTTGTCTACAAGTTATGGTTAGCAAGTTAGTGTCCACTTATAAGAAGGTACTGTTCCATCATTCACCTGGTGTGTCACAGAAGACCCCTGAAAATTCTGTTGTGACAGTTGATCTTCCAGCCAAAATTCAAAACTTAAGACTTGCCAAGTACTTGTGATGTTTGGCAGCAAGCATAAATGAAATGTAGCTAAAGTTGAAACTAGGTGACAAGTTTACTAAAGAATATTTATTATATACCAACATATACACAAATAAGTAGTATAAATTTATATTAAATTACTCGGACATGTTTTGGTGTTAATACGCTATCTTCAGGGAGTTTACAAGTTATGTTAGCTAAAGTTACAAATTATTAAAATTAAGGTGTGTGTATGATGCGGAGTAAACAGGAACCTGTTTACTCTGCACCATACACACACCTATGGTGCTGTTCCTGTTTACCCTGCACCATTTGCACGCCTATGGTGCAGTTCCTGTTTACCCTGCACCATATGCACGCCTATGGTGCGATTCATGTTTACTCTGCACCATACACACAACTATGGTGCGATTCCTGTTTACCCTGCACCATATGCACGCCTATGGTGCGGTTCCTGTTTACTCTGCACCATACACACACCTATGGTGTGATTCCTGTTTACCCTGCACCATATGCACGCTTATGGTGCGGTTCCTGTTTACTCTGCACCATACACACACCTATGATGAGATTCCTGTTTACTCCGCACCATACCCATCCCTAAGGTGCGGTTCCTGTTTACTCTGCACCATACACACACCTATGGTGCGGTTCCTGTTTACCCTGCACCATACCCATCCCTATGGTGTGGTTCCTGTTTACTCTGCACCATACACACACCTATGGTGCGGTTGCTGTTTACCCTGCACCATATGCACGCTTATGGTGCGGTTCCTGTTTACTTTGCACCATACACACACCTATGGTGAGATTCCTGTTTACTCCGCACCATACCCATCCCTAAGGTGCGGTTCCTGTTTACTCTTCACCATACACACACCTATGGTGCGGTTCCTGTTTACCCTGCACCATATGCACGCCTATGGTGCGGTTCCTGTTTACTCTGCACCATACACACACCTATGGTACGATTCCTGTTTACTCCGCATCATACCCATCCCTATGGTGCGGTTCCTGTTTACTCTGAACCGTACACACACCAGTGGTGTGGTTCCTGTTTACTCCGCACCATACCCATCCCTATGGTGCAGTTCCTGTTTACTCTGCACCATACACACACCTATGGTGCAGTTCCTGTTTACCCTGCACCATATGCACGACTATGGTGCGGTTCCTGTTTACTCTGCACCATACACACACATATGGTGCGATTCCTGTTTACTCCGCACCATACCCATCCCTATGGTGCCGTTCCTGTTTACTCTGCACCATACACACACCTATGGTGTGGTTCCTGTTTACTCTGCACCATACACACCTATGGTGTGGTTCCTGTTTACTCCACACCATATGCATGCCTATGGTGCGGTTCCTGTTTACTCCGCACCATACCCATCCCTATGGTGCAGTTCCTGTTTACTCCGCACCATACCCATCCCTATGGTGCTGTTCCTGTTTACTCTGCACCATATGCACGCCTATGGTGTTGTTCCTGTTTACTCCACACCATACATACGCCTATGGTGTGGTTCCTGTTTACTCCGCACCATACCCATCCCTATGGTGCAGTTCCTGTTTACTCCGCACCATACCCATCCCTATGGTGCGGTTCCTGTTTACTCCGCACCATACCCATCCTTATGGTGCAGTTCCTTTTTACTCCACAACATACCCATCCCTATGGTGCGGTTCCTGTTTACTCCGCACCATACCCATCCCTATGGTGCGGTTCCTGTTTACTCCGCACCATACCCATCCCTATGGTGGTGTTCCTGTTTACTCTGCACCATACACACACCTATGGTGTTGTTCCTGTTTACTCTGCACCATATGCACGCCTATGGTGTGGTTCCTGTTTACTCCACACCATACACATGCCTGTGGTGTGGTTCCTGTTTACTCCGCACCATACACAAACCCATGTTGTGGTTCCTGTTTACCCTGCACCATACACACGCCTAACCAGGAATTATATTTGTGGCCACATTACCAAGATTTTATCATAACAACACATTACTGTATTGTATTTTATCATTTTAGTAATTAATAACTCTAGCTACTACAATTTGTAAACTTCCTAAAGATGGTGTATTAACACTAAAACATGTCAGAGTAATTTATTGTAAATTTACACTGCTTATTCATGCATATGTTATTATATAATAAACATTTATTGTTCATTATGCATGATATGAACATAAAAGTTTACTATTGTGTATTCAAATATGTGGTTTCCATCTTGTTGTACCTGCCATGCATTGTGTATAATTTATTATATAGACCAACAAATGCACTGTATATTAACAGTAATGTCTATTTCATGCAATACTTCAACACATGTCAATTTATTGACATCATCCTCAGGGAGTATTTTATTATGTATGCTAGAGTTACAATGTCAGTAAAGTTAATACAATTAAAATGTTTATAAAGGTGACTGTAACAGATAATCAGTAGATTATAATCTTTAAAGATGTTGTAAAATGTATCAAGTTGTTATAAATGCAGTACATAGAAAGTTGTTAAATTGGTGGCTGTGTATACAATCGATAAAATCTGGAAGTATCCATCTTGTGGGTGCAATCCTGTAATGAATATTTTAAATTATAAGTCAATGAAATGATGAAGAGAGAAGTTAGGTTTGTATTTAGGTGATAGGTATTTCACCTAACTTCTATCTTCATCATTTCATTGACTTATAATTTAAAATATTCATTACAGGATTGCACCCACAAGATGGACACTTCCAGATTTTATCGATTGTATATGCAGCTACCAACTTAACAACCTTCTATGTACTGCATTTATAACAACTTGATACATTTTACAACATTTTTAAAGATTATAACCTATTGATTATCTGTTACAATCACCTACATAAACATTTTAATTGTATTAACTTTATTGATATCGTAACTTTAGCATATATAGGAAAAGACTCTCTAAAGGTGATGTAAATACATTGAAACATGTCAGAGTACTTTACACAATAGTCATTACTGTTAATATATTATGCATTTATTGGTCTAAATAACAGAATCTGGTCTCCATATTTCAAAGAAAGCTTCCTTGATTTATGTAATAAATGTTAGTGTGATAAAGAATATATGGATATATGTACATACAATATATTCATGTGATGTAATTCTGGCAAAGAGACATAAGAGTAAAGCATTTGCCTCTTGTCTCTTTGACGCAGTTTAACAGAGTAAATTTAATGTTATATATGAAAGACTATTATACAAAGGCTCATAAAATACAGTATTGGAGTACACACATTTTTTATGTAATTTAATCATACTCCTACATGTGTTGACCATCAGTGATAATCTTCAAGGAGACAAAATTTTGGTGCCCCTGAGGATGATTAAAATATATAAAAACTAATGTGTTTACTGGGGTGATGTATTTTATGAGTATTGATTGAGGTGTATGTTTGTGTCATGAATCAGTTTAAGATATACAGAAAATGTTTATTCACAGACAGTACAAGAGCATCTGACATTTCTGTGGGGTTGCTGGAAAGCATTCTAAAAACATATAATAGCCACAAAATCAGTGTTTCAAGTGGTGCTGAATTTTAAAGACCACTGTAAGTGTTATTAATTTTTCTGATAATAAAGCCAACTAGATGCACTAATTTCTCAAATTTATTTTTGGAATAAAACTCTGCATGTTTTGGATAGTTCCTTTGTCCATCACCAGGAGTTTTTCACTGTACACACAGCAATGGTATATGTCATACAGGTTTGTTGACAGCTGTCAGCAAACCTGTATAACATATACCATTGCTGTGTGTACAGTGAAACACTCCAGGTGATGGACAGAGGAACTGTCCGAAACATGTAGAGTTTTATTCCAAAAATAAATTTGAGAAATTAATGCATCTAGTTGGTTTTATTATCAGAATTTATCATGATGCACGGTCACCTGAACGTCAGATTTATTAGTTATATTTATTAGGATAAACATTTTCTAGCAATGCGAATATAATGGACTTCCTGAGGTTTCTAGAAAGACCTCCAATGTATTTAATTGTCATGCATAAACAGACATTACGTTGGAATGGCAGTGGATATTTGAGGTTGGTACTCTGCCTATATAGAGGGGATAAATAAATTTGAACTTGAATTCCAGACATTCCATTCTTAACCCTTATCCACCGAACAACATATATATATGTCGTGCAGTAAGCCCTTTAAATAGCCGAACGGCCACTAAAGTGGCCCGGGGGGGGGGATTTAATTCCATCATAAAAGGGTTAAGAGATAATGGTAGAAGTTAGATCACATTGCATGACAAAGAACATGAAACAACTTTTTCTGTTTGCAGTGTCATTGAAGGTTAAGGCTGTTGCTACAGACAAGTTACAATCTTTTGTATGTTTAAAGTTAGCACTGAGATGTAGATTGCTGTGGGACACTGTGTTCAGTGCACAAAGAAACTAAAATATTACCACAGTGGTGTATGGTGCCTTTTAAGTTTTCCAGAGACCCTGCAATATCCTATTTAGTTGGTGTTGCATTATGCAGTTGTAATTCATTTTATTATGCATAAATATGTGTACTTTGGCTTTAAGGTGTTTGAAAGACTTAAAGAGTTCCTTGAGCACAGTGAGAGAGGGAGCTCACACTGTAATCTCTGCTCAATCCAGTCTACATATTGTGATCTCATTAAAACACTTCTAGCACGGTCACTCAGAATGAAGTCAATGGGAAGAGTTCATTGAATATTTACCTTCACTCTTTCTCCCACATGTGACTGTAGACACACTGTGCACTCCAGGTAATAGAGAAGGAATTTGGGGTGAAAATTACGAGATTTTCACCATACTGCTTCAGCTGGCGGTAACAATACCATGTATAGCTACTTACTAGTTGTCATGTGAGGGCTGAATTGTTCCATCATGTAATCTAATAGCACTTTTTAATCACATCATCTTGATATAATCTAAGATTCTGAGAATGAGATCATAGGTCAAGATCAGTGATGCTATGACCTGGATCAGGTCATCTCACCCTTCCTGATGGAGAACGAAGGTGTGATCTAATATAACCTGTCCTGTAGTCCACAATATCACGCCTCTGGCTTCCTTGGGCACCATGGCGATGACGTCGGCTCCATCTGAAACAGAAGAGAAAAATTTTTTTTCCAATAGGTATGGACAATATATGTTTTTTTTATGGGCTCAGACTGTGCAGCACAGTCTCTGTTGTCGTTATTTCTATGAAATATATAAAATGAAATTTCTATGAAGTATATAAAATGAATGCATAGTGTGAAACTTACAGCCAGTCTGTCCATCTGCATGTTTCTTCCTCTGAGTCACTTAAAACTGAATGCAGAAAACTGTCTTAAATGTGTGTGTGTATCATTCCATGCTCATTTGATGTACAGATTCCTTTGAGGGATCTTTAGCTGCACAGTAGAATGCATGCTATGTCAGTGCTGCACTTCATCATACTTCTGATTTATTCTAGGCATCATATAAAGGTACTTCTGAGCAAGTGGCATGTTTGTCTTGCCATTTATTGTGACTCATTTTTAATATGGGGACCTGTCATGTCAACTTTTCCTGTTGGCCATATCATGCCTGATGGAATGCACCCTGAATCAGCATTTTCAACACTGAGACTTAAGTCGTATGTTTATTATCGGTTTAATAATAAAATAATTTTTATTTCCTTAACAATATTATATCTGTTAATAGATTATGTTTCCAGTTGATAGGGTAATTGATTGATTGATTGATTAATGGTGGAAGTCTTTTATCATTTGGGCAAATCATAATTCAGCAAGCTTAGAAAGCTGTATCCACAAGTTACACATATTTTCCAATTGTGATGTTTCCCATTATGTGTGATTGAGTGATATGCAGGTAGATGCCATTTACTGCAGATACAAGTTTATTGCTTCCAAACTAATTGTATGGAGAGTTTTATTTTCAATGCTGGACCAAGCAGTGCAGCAAAGGCAGCATCATTGGTAACTATACAGCAACAGCCATCCACTCTGCAGTGAGTGAGACCACCTTAAAGAATGCCCAATATAATATGTATTATTAATGTACACTTTGTGAGTGGGTTTGCAGATTATTTGAGCAGGTTCTGCTTTCAGCTCTACATCCTGTACTATAGGTGTCAATGCAAAGACCTGGAAGTTTTTATTAAATATGTGCTGCATTGAAATATGTTCCAAGCAAAACTTGTAGATCTGAATGAGGTATGTATTTTACATCACATAAAATGTATTGAATGCTGACCCTTTTTGAGGAAGGCTGTAAAATTTGGTTTTAGCTTTTTATGTAATTGTTAGCGGTATATTTGACTGATGCAGACCAACATCAAATTCACCCACCAAATTTTGTCAGTAGTTTGGAGGTGAAATGTGTATAGACATGATCTCTTGTATGTGTGTTGACTTTGTGCATGTCATAGAAAGAATGCATGCAGATTAATAATCCATGATCATATATTGAGAGTAAATGTAAAGTAAAGACATAATCTATTACATGAAAGACAGTGATCAATTATGAGAACCCTACCTTTCACAGATAATGTTAGGTAGAAGGGTCCCTGGGATCCATATATGGTAGCATCACATAGTAATCTGACCCAGAAAAGGTGAAGTAGAGCTTCCAAGGTGCTGAGAGAAGAACAAGTCCTACAGAATATCCTGTACCCCCATGATGGATGGTTTTGCTTCCCATATTTATGATAGCATTTATCCTTCATGTAAGAAAAGCTGAAGAAATATAATTTGAGGTGGAAATTGTCTTAGTGTGGCACAAGAGAGTACAGGTGAATGCTGTTTGACCAGAGCAGTTGACAAAGTGTCAGTAAATGAATAGACAAGAGAATGTGTGTATACCCTAAGTGGAAGTATATGTAACCTTTTTCATGAGTGTATCTATATGTTTAAGACCTGGGTAAGAAATTTTTGGGTTGTAACCAGAGGTCTTGATGCCATCCTTCGGTGAGATAAGCAGAGCAAGAGTTCTGACATTTGAGTTCTTGGTTCGTGATTTTGTTTACTGTGTCACTCTCACCATGCTGTTGAGGTGTTGGGTGATTTCTCAGTATCTTGTCAAGAATATTAACCATATATACACTCGGTTCTTTGCAAACAACTATAAATTCAAATGTTAGTTAACAGAGTGATTAAACAAAGGTGTCACAAACTCAGTATTTATCAGGCTGGGCTGTGCTGTATGCAATGATAAACTAATCTGGCTTGTTTGTAGTTACTGAATGATTTGCAGATGGGTTGGTTTTCCTGCTCCTGACTGTGTGATAATTTGCTCTGCCTTTTGTACAGTTCCTGGCTATCCCACCCCCAGGCATGCAGGATCTGTGACCAGTAGGTGAGTCAGTGTGCAACTATGTTTAGTTAAGGAATGACCTACACATGAGATGTCACATCCCAGGCCCACAGACTGCTACCTTTGACAATTTACTGCACACTATATGCAGTTTGTGTATGACCGGGCAGTGCATCACCTTGGCATTATGTGTCTAATAGGGCAGCAGATGAAACAATCACAAGTAAGTGCTGAGGACAGAGTGAAACTTACCTTGCGCTGTGGCTCAACATGATGAGGTTTCTGCAACAACAGAAAAGTTCCATAGTGATGACTAACAAAGGAAACAAGAGAATTCATGAAACAAGGCAGAACAGTAGGCAAAGAGACACATACATATCAATGCTTAATTTGTACACCATGAGCAGAACAGTCTTTTTGTTGACCTGTGTATGTGGTCATGGCCCCATTTGCTTAAATGTAGCCAAAGTTTTGGAAAACATGCATTACTATCATCAGGGTGACTACATTTCATGTGGTACTTTCAAACACCACTTAATTTTCTTTTGTGTGGAAAAGATGACATAACTTGAGAACAGAGAATAATATAATTCCCCTAATTTTACTGGGCAGGTAAATGGTGGATGTTACTTTGAAATGGGAGAGAAACAAGAACTGCATACACAGTTTTGGCAGTCGTTTGCTTAGACAACCAAGAAAGGAATTTTGTGATATGAAGACAGATTTTAGGAAAATGGCTGTTTCAATGTGAATTGAAGTGGTTCACAGGCATGTTCATACAGCAGCTCTTTTATTCAGATTCCATTACCAGAGAGTTTTTATACCAATCCTTCTGTCTAAAATGCTGTGTTCTGTTTATCATCACTATTATAATAGGGTAATTACTGTATCTGACAGTTATCAGTTGTGACTTTGTGGTTCCTCATGTGTCAACATAGCCCACCCAGCTAACCACACACACACACGAAGTAGAGTGGCAGTGGGAAGTGGCATCTAATGTCAGATAAAATAAGGATTTTGTACTTCAGTTTTAACAGAATAGGCTGTCTGGTCGCTTACAATTCACAATTAATTTAGAAGGTATAAATCCTTAGACATTAGATTGAGCTCCTGAGATGGGGATCAGCCCATCATGTACTTTGTATTCGTGTGCTGTGTTGTCCTGAATATTGATATTTAAAGTGCGTTGACCCTACCTGATATGCATTTTAGAAATATTATTGTTGGATGTCCTTGTGTGTATGGACATTTGTTAGATTGCACTAACCAAACATCTACAGCCATAGGGAAAAAAATAAATTAGCAAGGTCTAATGTAAGTGTAAGAGGCCAAAATGAATTGCTGTAGTTGAAAGTGCTTCTGCAGACGGTTTGTTTGCATTAAGTACATCTGCCTGTTTTATGAATTCTCATAGTAGATAAATCTCTACAGCAGTTTCAAATGGAAGAACTTACTCTACAATTAAAATTGTAAGAGAGGACTAAGATGGTTGTAGATTCATTCTAACTACAGACATATGCAGAGAGAATGAGAGAGAGAGAGAGAGAGAGTAAAATGATGTAAGTCATTGACAAAATACAGTATAGTATTTTGAATGTAATATTAAATGAGCATGCACAGTTTCCAGAGATCAGGTGCTATAAGTAGAATGTGCAGCTTGAGTCAGTGGGCAGGTGTCTACTGTTAAAGCATAGCGTGGTTGTGGGGTCCTCGTAGTCTCCAATCCAAAACAGACCTGGAGCTTTTCTGCTAGGAATAAATGTGGCCAGTGCTAAAGCTGAACTCTCAAATTTATCTAGTGTTATCGTTAGCTACACACACTGTACTCTTTAATTACATGGTTCTTAGGTACATGGACAACTTTACCAAATGCAGTGTAGTGGTTAGCAATCCTCCTGTTTATACTGGATATCCTGGGTTCGAATCTTGACTTGGAAACTGCCTATCACCACTGTGGTTCTCATTTAAGCTCCTCCAAAGAAAACTTGTACCTTGAAACAGCTCATAATCATTTTATTGCACACTCCCTTACATTGGCACTCATAACTATCCTCTCCTCCAGCATCACGTAACGTACACACAAAGTTGAAGAAGTGTAGAAAAACGTAAACATATTCTCTGCAAGTTGCATTTCATACACCACCTGTTGTCAGTCTCTGATGGGTGGTGGTCAGAGAGAACTAGGAAGCAGGGTCAAAAGAAATTTGCTGTCTGAATGACTGTGCCTTGATTCCCAGCAGAGGCAGGATTTTTTTGTACTGCGAATCCCATCCAGACCGCAATCCAATTATCTACAGGGGTACAGGGTGAAGTCCAACGTTACTGTCTGTATGTAACAGCATAATCATTGCGACTGGGTGAGGTCAGCTGTGTGGCTTGAAACGGATCCATTGTGTTAGCATGGGAAGATAGGTGAATGTGATATATTGATGAAATAATGACTAGAAACAGGATGGCAGTACTCAGAGACAAACCTGCCCCAGCTATATTTTGTTTTTTACAAATCCCACATCAACTGCCATGGCACTGAAATTGAGTGGTCCACGATGGGACACTGGCAACTGCCAGACCTGTGACACCATACCATCTCAATGTAGTTCTGAGTATAATAGTGTAAAGAGCTGTGCTTCCTTGGTGTGGTACTTGAGCAAAGAGATAATATTCTTTATTTTCTAGGAACCAAACTGATCTCATGAGTAGAGATGAATTATTGAAAGCACATGGCAAGCTGCCTATGGTCCTAGCCTGCCCCAGTGGCACACATTGCAGTATGATCCAGTGGTGAATCATCCTTTCACACATCTGTAGGTGATGCAACAGTGAGCTATTCTGCCCTCTTTAGTAGCACCTACCCATCGTACACACATTAAATATGGGTATGTCTTCTGATAATTTGTTAGAGTTATAAATACTATATTTATCTGACTTTAAGATGCCCCTCCCCCCTTCAAAATCTGTAATTTTCAGGAAAATCTCTATACAGAACTTTATCCTTCATATAGACGGGGATTATTTGGATTGACAGAGAATTGCAAGGCATCTGTAACAGAGTAATGTGAACAGCCGTCCATGTCCTGAATGGGATTTGATTACACAGTCACCCAGAACAACCTCATAGTTATTAGCTTGAATGCCACTGGCTTGGCTGATTGTGCGGTCAGCTGTTGGGGACATGCTTTTGTGGAAGTCGTGATAGAAGCAAGAGTGATTAAAAGCATTCTTTGATTTATATGATTACCTTGAAGATGGAAGCAGCAGATTCCTGTGAAATGTTGATAACTACCTATATGACTGCATTGTGTTGCTATCCAAAGCATCATAGTCTAAATGCTGATTTTGTCTGTTAGTGTGTTGGTAGTTCATTAGCAGCAGTGCTAGTTACTGGCATAAAACAGTAGTCTGTTTGTGAGTAATGAACAAGTAATGTTAAGTAATAAGGACACAGACTTGCTCTCCTCTAACCCTTCAATGTTGCTAGGGTTTAAATTCAAATGACATCCCAGATTTGAGGAGTTTTTCAATGCATTCATAACAAAATGGTGCACTGAGGCCAGCAGCATGTTAAAAACTAAAGGTCTGTACAATGCACAGAGGGTAATTGGTTAAAGGGACTGGCATATGTAACGTCTCAGATACGAAGCAGGAGCGTAAACTACAATGAAGATTGTAAGTAAAACTGAGATTTACTGACTTACCGCAGGAGACGTGTGATGTAGTCAGGCCAGTTGTCTGGAAACATGACCAAAAAGAAACCCACAGCTATGAGAATCATCCCTGCTAATTTCATTCCCATGAAGTGCTCTCCGTAGAACACCACATCTAAAGCTGGAGAAAAACACAACACTCAGGTTATTATCAGACTTCACAATTTTTAAAAACCATAGCTCTCTCCCTACAGTTTGGATAGATAGCTCATAATTTTTTAAATGACTTCTGTAACTTTACATCTCACTGGTCAATATTCTTCTCTAAAACTATTACTAATGGAATTTGTAACTCCGTTACTGTTTATTTCTTCATTTCTGTCAGTCCCAAAATCAGGGAATTTTCTGTCTTTCTAATGAAATGCATTTCAGGTTATACATTAGGTCTGTAAATTTTTATATTGTACTCCAAACTTTCCATTTAAAATGAAAATCACTTATCTGTAATTCGGAGCTTCATGGGTTCACTTGTGCATTTGCTCCCACACTGATTTTTTATTCTGTTAATTTTTTTTTGGATTAATGGTAAAGACATATTTTTATTACCCTATTATACATTTTGTAGCATCCCTTGGTTGAGGAATAAACCCATGACATAACCTCAGAAGACAGTTTTGTTAGGCGTGTCTGTATAGTTGCTGCTCAGTTACTACGTGTCAAAGGTAGAGACAATCAAGTATGCCAGGAAATCAGCACACCACGTTAACACTACATGGTGTCATCACCCAGCATCAGAAGTTTGCTATAAGTGTATGGGTCTTCAAGGCAGTGCTGATCATGAACGTAAGGGAAATCTTAATCAGTGTGTGCAAGAATAAATAGCATATAAATTTATGCACTCTTAACTAAAACAAGAAATACAATAAAGTTCACAACTACACCTGAGTCAATCACAATTACAGATGAGTGAATTCCTTTTTACTGTTAATGGAAAACTCTGCTAGCACTGTTATCTGTCTTTCCTGAGACCTATCAAAAATCAATCTGCATTTTATGTCAACTATAGAATCTGTCAGGGTGTTATATTGTTCTTTTCTCCACAACAGACAAATGCTTATGTGGCCATGACTTGATATGCTGGAATTAGGTTTTCACATACCTCCCACATATATATGTAGCTCTTATACAGCCATGACTCAGTGTCCAGAACAGGACATAGCACGTAAACGTGATGGGCTTTTACAAAGTAATCATGTACTGAAAAGTCCAACTGAGAAAATTGCTGTATACCAGAAAGCAGAATATTGCAACTCTATCATTTCCAGTTGTGAACCACAAGTATACTGGAGAGCGTTTGGAATTTTGTCAGTTATATAATGCAACAAAAGATAAAATTCATTGCGTAAAAAGCGCCTGCATTTTATACATCCTATTCCCAATACCTTGTATAGCTGTAAGTATTCTTTACCTGCAGAAACAGGAACAGCTGTGATGAGGCCGAGGGTAATGAACAAATCATACGTTACTGCAACACTGAAGTTGCCCAACAGGTTGGCAGCTAAAACAGGAACAGGAGTATATGAACTGTAATACATTCCAGTTTACAGTGTTGGGTGGTAGGAGAACCCAACAGTAATGCTGTATCAAGGGACAGTATTTTCTAAATTTGTTTTATTATCTTCATGTGTTATGTGAGTGCCTAAATGTATTGAATGTAAAAGGTTGTGCTATGGCCAATATTAAAGTAATATGCTAACATGTACCTGGATAGAGTGATTAAGACCATGAAAATTCTTAGAATATCTCACTTAAAATTTGAGAATTTATCTCATTACCTCTCCATCATGAAGCAGGTTCCTAATCTTTCACTTCAGGCATGCTGTAATGTTGTTCCAGTGCAGAAGGTATGTAGAGATGAAGGAAATGGGAAGATATTATTAGCCCTTATCCTGCTAATGTGGAGAATATGGTGAGCTCCTAATAATGCCAGCAAATGGCAGATGGGATTTAACTTGGTGTTTAAAGGGTTAATGGTAAACAGATACAATTTAGGCAGTCATAAACTACGAGTATGTTAAGGCAGAGGAAAGGCAAAGAAATGTTGCCAGGATAGCCAGTAACCTGGCTCAAATTCTAATTAGATATCGCTTTAAATTAGGTGTTATAATTGCATCAGTATATTCCAGTACAGGGTGGGTGGTGAAGAACAGTAAAAAATTGTCCTCCATTTATCCTGTAGGAACAGTATTTATGAGGAGATGGAATCTAAGGCCTAATTATTTAGTGGAAAATAATGGAGAGTTGTGATTGAGGAGGTTAAGGTAGTAGCAGTGCAGTGAAATGAAGGCACAGGAGATTGTAAAAGAAAGGGAGGAGGAGGAGGAGATGAAGGAGCAGTTTTGAAATACCTAATGAGAGTCCACTCGCTGCAAGTAACACAGACCATGGCAGTTGATCCCAGTATAGGGTCTCCACTCTGGTGAAGTACAGCACCAGACATAGAGGCCACAGCAGTGCAGCGTTGAAGAGGCCGATGAGTGAAAAAAATAGAGACACTTGGCCATAACTGGCATCTCCAATTACCTTCTTGAATAGCACCTGTAATGAGTCAGTTATACATACTGAGTTACTCATGTATTCTAACTCAAGATTCTAATCAGTCAAGGAAAACATTCATGCTGTGTTCTCTGCAGCATTTTCAGCTTTGTCCATTCACAGATTATTTATACAAGCATGTCCACATACAGAGTTCCACTTCATTCTATTTTGTTAGCTTTATAAATTGTAGCTGTGGCACATGAAGTGAAACATAACATATAAAATGTGATGGAATTCTTGATGTGAACGGTACAATACTGATGCTTATGTGTGTTGCAATAGTGACTGGGCTATGGCAGAACAACTGATGAATCACAGTTTGATTTCAGATTACCATTGGGGTCAGAGATTTCTTTCTTCTCCAAATGATCCAGTCTGGCTCTGTGGCCCACCCGTCCTCCTATTAAATGGAAAATGGGGGTTGCCAAGCTGATCACTCATCTTCGTCTAAAGATAAGGTGAGGAATGAGTGGCGCTATTACACCACTCCTATTCTTTACGGTGTGCACAAGGGAAAGCATTGCCATACCTTCTTTCCAATACCTGCTATTTACTCTAGTGCAATTTTTGTTTCCTTCAGGGCAGAACAGGAGTGGGTGATGTTCTCTGTCTATTGTCAGAATCTATGATTGCTGGATATATAG
>Ga0123352_10005241_pt1 | contig 19438 bp, 10 predicted proteins | sample TergutLab28metaG_FD_89700 | JGI IMG/M metagenome (GOLD analysis project Ga0123352, IMG submission 89700) | Labiotermes labralis P1 segment gut microbial communities from Petit-Saut dam, French Guiana - Lab288 P1 | ecosystem: Host-associated > Arthropoda: Insects > Digestive system > Gut ... | reverse complement strand
CCATCTCATTCTTCTCGATTTTATCACCCGCACAATATTGGGTGAGGAGTACAAATCATTTAGCTCCTCGTTATGCAGTCTCCTCCATTCCCCCGTTACCTCGTCCCTCCTAGGTCCAAACATTCTCCTCAACACCATGTTCTCAAACAGCCTCAGCTTACTTTCCTCCCGCAATATCAGCGACCAAGTTTCACACCCATACAAAACAATAGGCAAAATTATAGTGCTATATATCTTGATCTTTAAATTTTTGGATAGCAACCTGGAAGACAAAAGATTCTGCACCGAATGATAGCAAGAATTTCCTGACCTCAATCTGCTCTAAATTTCTTCCGCAATAGAATTTTGATTTACTAAAGTTGTTCCCAAATCAAAATTCTATTGCGGAAGAAATTAAGAAACTTAATAATACACATTCATAAAATGTTAAAGAACGTATTTGTTTTACATGCAAAATCGTGCACATGCTTTCTGGTTTAACAGGATTGATTTAGTACACTACTGTGTGGAATTTGGGTACTATCAAAATTACCACGTTCTCGGATTTGATGTTGTGTGCAGCAGTAGGCTACTCTTCGTCCCCAAAGATCGAGGCAACAGGGTCCCCCGAAATGTTGGTATCCACGTACTAAACTACGCGCTGCCACATCTACGAAGACCGTGTTATTGTTTTTATCTTTTACGTAAGATATACATATTTCAATACACATCACTGCACCAGATTCAGTTTCCTTTTTTTTTAATTCAAATGCATTTATTTGCCTCTTTTCTGCGGATAGAAAACAGATTTATGGTTCGAAAGCGAACGTTTGAGAATATTTGGAAGTGAGAAAAAGGGACTAAGAAAAGGACAGAGAAAAGTATGTGATAAAGAGCTTTAATATATATATATATATATATTACACAATATTATTAGGGTGACAAGTCAAGGAAGATAACATTGGGAATATGTATAGCACGCATAGGCGAAACGAGAATTCAGGGTACTTTTTCTTGGAAAGGGCAATTGAAGATGCAAATAAGAAGAACCAAATATCGACAGTACAATACTATTAAAACTAATCTTAATTAAACAGGTAATGAGAGTGGGGATGGGCCAACTTCCTAACCATAGCGTCCTGCAGCATTGTTGTAAACACTTGAATTATCCGGGTTTGTAAGACGCAGAGGGTTCTTGACCCGCTCTGCGACTATTAGCTTCTATTTATAAGGTCCGTACTCCACAGGTTTCATTCAGATGTCATCGGAATTGCTCCCACATTGTACTGGCATCCGTTTCTCCCAACAAAAGACTGACTACAACAGGAGTATCATGCTTAATTGTTTTGAATACCTGAATAATTAGAAAGCACCAGATATTTATTTTCTAATTTTAAACCACATTTAACGGCGTAACAGTAGTTCAATCTAGTCCTACGTTGCCTTGAATAATAGGATGATTATTGAAAATAAATCTGACGTAATGTAGAAAGAGTGGTCGTGCCTAATTCTACGTATTATCACAGTAATTGAATGGAAGAGCTGAGAAAAACCCACACACCACCAGCAGGATAATCAATCTCGGGGATCAGATCTAAACCCGTGACCTCCAGACTACAAAACAGAAGTACGCAACCACTCCAAAACGAGGTTTAGACACTGTAAAAAGTATCTTAATATTTACAGTTCGTTAATTCGCACTGATAATTTTTCATTTTCAGAAGTCAGGTAACCGGGAGAAAGAAGTCGACAGTTTGAGTAGGTGAGGATTTGGAGGCTGTCTTACCCCGAATGTCGCCTGGGAATACTCAGAAAATCCACAACAACTTAAGTCAGGCTAGCCGCATAACAGCGCTGAGCTTAATGGAGGAGTACAGCCAAAACACAAGAGCTGAAATTTATGATGCCAAGGAGCCCAGATTCCATTACTCGTCCTTCACAAAGGCATAACGCAGCGTCCTGAGCTAAAAATGTGACTGTCAGACCGGCATTCAGAGACCAGTTTTTAGCAAAATGCGTATGAGTACAAAACATTCAGACTTGGATACAAACCCTTGCAGTGAAATTGTAACTTCAAGAATAACAAAGGTGCAATTCACAGAAAACTTTCCCAAAGGGAGCAAGAAATTTAAGTTATAGAATGGACAATGATCCTCATCTGTATTTAAATCTTTTGATAGTGAAGTGTAAATGAGAGGAGGCGAAGTGTCGGTAAGTGTAGTGAAGCGTAGCGAAGTGTTGCAGTATAGTGACGGTCTTAGTAATAAGGTGCCCAACATTATTAGAAGACATATAGACAATATGAAGTTGTTGCTTATATGTATTTTACTATTATCACATTCTTTAATATTCTTTAAGTTCTGTTTTTTTTATCAATGCATATATCGTTGTATTCCTGTTTAATACTGTAATTTATGCATTTTTTATTGTTATATGTTTTTGTGTTGTTCTATGTAAGGTTTGTTTTGTGTCGTTCTGTGTATCGTGTGTGTGTGTGTGTGTGTGTGTGTGTTTGTGTGTGTACTGTACTACTGCCTCCGAGTGGCTACCCAATTGCAGTTAACAAATATATCATATAATTTATAATTTTACATCTTCAAACGTCTAAGAGCCATAAAATATCGTATCATAAATTCCACGTCGTTTCGGATTTTCCCTCCCTTCTAAATCTATATGTATTTTCCGCACTTTCCACATACAGTCCCTGTGCCGATCATGACGGAATATAGGGCACAATAACTAAAGAACCACTAATTTTAACTTTGGTCCTACTTCGGAATGGCGATCAGCTTCCATGAGCTGAATAATAGTAGCGAAAATCTGTAAACAGTCGAATAATCGAACCAGAAGTCTCTAGAATACAAGTCAGTATCGCCACTAACTGAACCACCCTGCTGGCTGGAAATCTGATAAAGTTTCGAAATAGACATAAATAACAACGTAAAGCAGAATAAATGTACACTCCGCTCGTGAGAAAATATTCAACTCATAAATTTCTACAAGCCTCCGAAGAAAGTATTACGAAAACACCTTGCAACACAAACATGCTCACTGCTAACATCACCCACTGGTCGAAAGATGTACGTGAATATTAAAGGAAAGCGAGAAATTTATTTTATGCAAATATTTTTCATAACTTAGCAGAACAGCGGAAACAGACGTCGGCACGAAGTGCGCGTGTTATTTTGCCGGTTGGTTGTAAACAATCATGACGTCATGGGTGCAAGCAGAGTCTTGGCGACACGCCCAAACGCTTTATCTTCCCTGACATCTACGGTCTTGCTGATTTTGTGTAGAAAACTGTAACAGGCTCGCGCTTAGATATGGGTTGCAGACCACCGACTGGTTTAACATTTACGATCTCCGTGTCCCACTCCCCACCCCCGCCTCACAAACAGCATTCATATCTTTTGTATGATTTTCACAATACATAGCGGTCGTTTTCTTAAACAGCATTAAAAACCTGGTCCTAGCAATGGAGCCCAAAATATATGCGTTCAGCGACATGAGAAATGAATTTTGAAACGCTGTTTGAATTTCAGGTTTAAAAACTGATTAAACCTACGCAATTATTCCTTAAATACCTACACCTAAACCTACGTGGTCAGACAATAAATTTCGCGAACTCATCGCGGTAAAAGTGCTATATACCTCATTGCTGAATAACGTCGTGGTCGCCTTCAAAGTATTCCCCTTGGGAAGCTATGCACCGATACCAGCGCCTAATCCACCCTTCAAAACAATTTTGGAACTGGTTTTGTGGAATGGCTTTCAGAGCTGCCATTGTATTACTCCTGATGTCATCAATGTCATCAAAATGCCTTCCTTTCAATATTTCCTTTATCTTCGGGAACAGAAAAAAGTCACTGGGGGCTAGATCCGGTGAATAGGCAGGGTGTTCCAACACAGTTATTTATTTATTTATTTATTTATTTAGCAGCTAAAAACTCTCTCACACACAGTGCCGTTTGAGCAGGTGCACTGTCGTGATGCAAGATCCATGAGTTGTTGGCAAAAAGTTCGGGTCGTTTCTGTCTAACTTTTTTACGCAGCCTTTCCAGTACTTCCAAATAGTAAAGTTGGTTGACTGTTTTCCAGTTGGTACAAATTCATAATGAACGATCCCTCTAATATCAAAAAAAGTCAGCAACATTGTTTTGACTCTTGATTTGGACAGACAGAATTTTTTGTCGTGGTGAATGGGCAGTCATCCATTGTGCACCTTGCCGCTTCGTTTCAGGGTCGTATTGGTAGACCCATATTTCATCACCTGTGATGACACGACCCAAAATGTCATCTTGCCTCTCCAAAAGATCTTGGCAAATTGTGACTCTTCTTTGCTTTTGTTTTTCGGTGAGCTCCGTTGGGACCATTTTTGCACACACCTTCCTCATGTCAAGATCTTCAGTTAAGATTTTCGTAAATGTTTCTCTGTCGATGTTCACTTGCTCTGCTATGTTCCTGACAGTTAGCCGAAGATTTTCACACAAAATTTGACTAATTTTTGCAAATGTTTTCTTCAATTCTGCTTGCCGCTGGCCGTCCTGATCTCTCTTCTTCAGTGACACTTTCTTTTCCCTCAGAAAAACGTTTCACCCACTGTAAACTGCTGTTTTCTTCACAGCATTATCCCCGTAAACTTGCACTAACATCTCTCTGATTTCGTTTCCACTCTTTCCAAATTTAACAAGAAATGTAATGTTCGTTCGCTGCTCTAATTCAAACTCTGACATTCTCGCGGCGGCACACCAAAACACACGCAGACAGTAATAGATTCCACTCAGAATGAGACTGCCATAGATCAACAACAACAACACGGCTGTGAAACGCTGATATGTCAACGTCATCGAACCATACTAAGGCCACGGCAAGCACATGGTGGCGATTTCGCGAACTTAATTGTCCGACCACGTATTTCCTGTAATCAGGAAAAATCACAAAATACACATTTAACTGTAAGTGTCCTATGTGTTGGAATTCGCGACAGGAGAGATTCTCATATTAGCTTCACCGTCTAAGTTCTTCAGTCCATGAAAATACAACGACCAATATTCGTAATGGCCGACATTCAGGATACAAGGTTAACGAAATTAGAAAGGATGTTGAAGGAAGCGGTTATGTCCTGATCGAGTACTAACGTGGCATTTGTCTGGATGGACTGGCAGCTACAAAAACCCTATCAAGATGGCGTATTATACTGCCGAGACTCGAAGCAGAAAACAAGCAAACACAAATCTAGAGCATTAGGGCTACACCACACTAGTCGATAATATTTTCCGTCGAATGACGGAAGGTACTGGTATACAAGTAACTGAAGGTATTTAATGCCATGCACAGTAACAGACATATGTAAATCCCTATTCTTATACTCTGATTCAGAATTGGAAATTTTACTTTGAGGTTAGGAATACAATGAAAATACTCACATAGGAAAATAGAAGTATTTCTACGTGAAACGGATTCATTTAAATACATACAAACATTATGAAATTGCATTTAAATTGCATACATTTCAGCAATGAAAGAGATCAAAACAAACAAATTAAGGAAGACCAAAAACAGAGACAAATTCTGATTCCACTGTGATTGGCTTGGACTGGCCATTAGGCCTTCAGGAGGTGAAGGCTCCCAGAATTTTCTACATTGTCTGCACATGAAGGCGATAAGGCAGTCAAACCTACGCATCGGCCGCATTTATCCCCCTGGTACTCATGTATGTTACTGAACATACTGAAGCCGGAAGGATTAAGTCAATGAAAAATCCTAATGACCCCATCGGGAAAACAACCAGCGACTTTCCAACTGCGCCACAGCGTACTGTGATTTAAAAACCCAATATTATCCGCGAGTCTTTTTCAGTTCTATTTGGTAGAAACAAGTTTAAACTCGTGCAGAAATAAATATATTTCAGGTTCTAAGAATTAGAGAGGGTTAATTCCAATGGAAGTAGAATAATTCGCAGAATAGTAATCCGAATGCGTTGCAGTACGCAGCAGCCAATCTGTAGCAGCCAGGATGCAAAGCCGTAAGGTAAGGACTTCTGCAGTTATCTAACAGCCGTACAGTTACAACAAGGAGGTCCGCGTATAACCGGCCACGGCATGCAGTTCAACTCTCACAGAAGTTTCAAATGATGGGAAAATAAAATCTGAAGTATAGCGATGAAACCAGTTCGTTAAAATAACACAGGATTATCAACGTTCGCATTTAAACACATCGCGAGTCTTTAAGAAAAATTATTAATGTTATATGAAAGTAAACGTATTTCTGTCTTAATAATGTATGTGTTCGATTCCGGTAGGCGCCGATTTGAAAGGAATCTGTGTTACTGTAACAAGTAAAACGGAGAAAGTCCTTTTGAAAGTGTCAAAAACAGTGCCGAGAAATTCGGGTCAAAACAGGTAAATGAAAGCCAACGAAGATTTCCCGCGCGAATTAGGGGTCCTCAAGACAGAAGGCGAGGAAACAATCAGAAACACCATTTCAAAATTTGCAGCCCCACTAGCACTGAGAGTGGGCCGGGTAGCTCATTCGGTATAGCGTCTGACTACGGGCTGGACGGTCCGGAATCGAATCCCGGTGGGAACGAGATTTTCCGCCCGTCCTGACCGGCCCTGAGGTCCTCCCAGCCTACTGTAAAATTGGTACTGGGTCTTTCCCGGTGGTAAAGTGCGGCCGGGGCGTGCTGCTGACCACTCACCCCCTTTTAGTGCCGCGGTCATGAAAGAGTAGAGCTATACCTCTAACCACCCTCTGGGCCACACCGGGCCTGTAACGGGATCACTTTACCTTTTTACTAGCACTCATAAGTAGATTTTATGGCAATGTATTTTTCCCTGTTAGTTAATTCTGTTTTCTGACGTGAGAAGTTAATATATCGGTCTAATTTAAGCTCCATGATACGACATAAGTTCTGTTAGAATTTTAAGTAACTTATTTAACCTTTTGACGCCTAATGTCAACTATAGTGGTCCTACCGCACCGCTAACCTCTAAAGTTGCATTTTATATATTTATTCAACAAATATAGGTACCGAATATTTTAAACATGGTGTATACACTCCGTTTTTTTTTCTCTTCAAAATGAAGTTCGTTTCATAATTCTAACTTGTTTGGTTCCTGTATTATTCACATTCTATACACAGGGTGTGCTAAAATTAAAAAAAATAATTCCGGCGCCAAAACGTTAATTAGCACACCAACTAATGCACATATATAATTTTTTTACATTAAAACATTTAAAATCGCCCCAGCATGTTTCGATCCTAAGATCATCTTCAGGGAGTTACACTGTTCCTTGCTAAAGTCACATTTTTTTAAAAAAAAAACTCACTGATTAACTTTCAATATTAATTTAGTGTTGTGGCAGCACGTCGTATTTTGTAAGTCGTACGCCACTGAGAGTGCGCCAGGCGCACTCTCAGTGGCGTTAGTTCCCTCCTCATCTCCCAGTAATCTCCCTATACAACAATCAAGCTGCACAAGATGTCGTTGCCGATTTTCTCCCGTTACTTTCAGTACTTTTATACTTACCCTCCATGTCTGGAAGCTGTTTCCTCTTACAGCCTGATTAGTTAGAAGGCAAATATGCAGCGACAAAAGGAAGCAATTTAATTCCGCACAGATGATGAATGTATGGGTGTGGAGATCGTCATATGGCAATAAAAATAATCTAACTATATACAGACAAGTCTGAAGACTGTATGTAAAATATTATACAATGGTTAAACACAAACATTCATCTAATATTAGAAAAGTACGAGTAAAATGAAATGACCTACTGTGGAAGCAGTTTTTAAAAGAGTGTTACAAGATATGAGACCCGTTAGTACGTTAATACGTTAGTATCAAATACACACTGATTTTTATTTGAGCAAAATAAACGAACCATTGTGAAAGTGCATATTTATCTTCAGGACAGTCTCTAAAACCGAATAATAACATATAGTTCACTTGCAAAATTACTTATCTTTGCATTTATGGCTTCGCAATATTTACTCTTCTACATCCGTACTAAAACAGGTTGACGTTAAAAACGACATAATGATTTTGGCAGTTTAGGCAGTCATTTGTGTGTTTTGAAAGCGGAGTCGATAATGGCGAAACGTGAGGGGGCGTAATCAGACGATGCGTCAACGGCTTAGAGACGTGGCGCCTGTACGACAAGCAGCCCTGCAAACTGTTTCAGACCTCTGCTATCGACAATCTCGTATAAAGTACCTACATGAACTAACCGCTGCATCATTGGGTAGCTTATTTGGCTGTTATACGACGTTATGTCAACAAATGAAGTTACATAGTGTGGATTAGGTGTGCGACTGAGTCGGTTGAAAGCTGGAAAGAAGGTGTAACAGCATAATGTACTTACTACTTGTAAAATCTCGAAATTAGAAAGGATAAAATTTTATCGTAAGAAGGCTCACCCGGCTTTATAACACGGCACAAATGGATATGCGAATCAGGTTACTTACATCATTCAGCTGTGTTGCATAAACCCTTGTGCTGCTGAATACATCAGTGTAGTAGAAGAGTTACTACTGCAAATATTACGGAATGAACAATTAACACGCCGAATGAACTTACAGCAAGATTCTCTCAAACAATCCTGAGAGATCGGGTTTTAAGATGAGGTTCTTCTGGGTGCAGCCCGATGCATGAGAACGTCCCTTCAAATTTACACAAAAGCTTGACTGTACTAATCAAACATTGACTTTTTGAATGGTACAACCGCTACAGCTATCGTGTAAGACCTTATGTCTTGCCAGTACATAGCATTATATATATGGAAACGAATGGATCAATTTTTAAGACTGTTGCTAAAAGTACGAATTACTTTTAAGTTTATTTCCAAAATCTATTACGCCCTTCGGGCCTTTCTGGCTCTCCTAGGATAGTGACAAGTGGTAGGCTCTTGTGAAAAATTTGATGAAATTTCGGTTACCACAAAATGTGGGGAATCTTTGTTTAGATGAAAAGCTATTAGCTCTTCATGTAGTGGGTTATATAATTATTTAGTAAGACAAAGAAACTCACAAAGAAAGAAGAAAGAAAGACAGGAAGAAATAAATTTATGGATCAATTTTCAGATTGTTTCCTAAATTTATAAAACTGTATGGATTATCTTTTTCAAGTGAAGCCAACTAGGTGCACACTATTTCTTAGCACATTTGTTTCAACTTCTCTACAAGTTTCGGACAATGCCGTCTTGTGTAATGTTGCGAAGAGTGCCCTGCTATGGATGTGCATTCTGTGCTTCGTTGCATGCTAGCACGCAACGAAGCGAAATTAATGTGACTTTTTATATTGTGACTTTAGCAAGGACGATATGGCTCCCTGATGATGGTCCTAGGACCGAAACATGTCGGAGCGTTTTTAATGTTTTAATGTGTAAATTTTATATATGTGCAGTGGTTGGTATAATAATTAAGTAATTTTAGACAACGTTTCCAGCAGAGAGAGCGGCTCAGGGATCATTGCATCCAGTCACAGGAGGGGCTAATTTTAAGGGGGCTAAATTTTCAAACTTGTACGAATATTTTAAATATTTGTTCTAACATTTCCGGGAAACTTTGGGTAACCTTCGTATGTACGTGGTGTGTGTGTGTGTGTGTGTGTGTGTGTGTTTGTGTTTGTGTGTAGGCAGCCTACACACCGCAACATAAGTCTGAAGCATTCTTCAAAGTTCGTCTGACTTCCACACGCTGTCATTAGCGGCTGTGCCTTGAGGTCTGCACTGTGCCACGTGGAAACTTACACTTGAGTATGATGTCAGAGCCAGCTGTGCTCTTTCCCTTTAAATTACGGACGTAACTGTACGTAAAACCTACGTTAACATTCAAGAATTCCGCATTTCGCCCACAGAGCGTGTTTTCCGAGTTTCGTGTGATTTTCGAGAACAAAAACAAATCCTTCTCTCGCACACCGACTGATTTTCGAGTATTGATTCCTTTTTCGTGAGCTAATAACCGATTTCCTGATTATTAAATGATAATATTACAGACTGAATAGTTTAATATATTGCACTGGAGTACCGCTAGTGTTAAATTACACGATATGATCCATATACTAGAAAATATTATCCTACCTGAAGTCCAAACGTACTGTTCTAATACCGAAGGCATGTAGTGCCTTCGCGCACGTAAAACACTGCATTCATAATAGTACAAATTTCCATTCTTTTACGCTTCGCCACCTTAAGCCTTCTGTACTCACCTAAATAAAAACCATACATATAAAGCAGCCGTTCCCAAACTGTGCTCCGCGGATCCTCAGGGATCCGTGGATACATATCTCTAACGGTTACTCTGAGGTTAAAATTTTCTTCAATTACGTAATGTTTTTTTTTTAAATAATCGCTAGAACTTCTTTAATTAGCGAGGTGTTTATTCCATGTTACCGGTGGAATATCTAATTAAGAAATTCCCTTTACCCATGAAACGAGTGAATCATTTTAATTAAGGTCGAATCATGCAATGAATTGTTACGTGTACCACTGGTACTTGATCGAAGCTACGTAATGCATTTCTGAAACATAAATTTTTAATTTTGGATATCTATCTTCTAGGCAATCTGTATTTACGTGAGGGGGGACATGAGGATCCGTGGTTATTTTTCGAAGCCAAAAAAAAAAAACTTGAGAAATACTAATATCGAGTATTTAATGTGTACAGTGTAGTACCTAAATAACAGGTAAATAGACTACACCGAGCAGAGTTCTTCTTGAGAAAATGTCAGTGTCCTGTGCATTCAAGAAATTCTCGGTCCTCAAAGAACTCTGCCAAGATAGTTCACTACCGTATTAACAACAGCTCAACAATGAACCTAAGGTAGTACCCCAGTATAGCCGTGGAGAATCTAAGAAAAATAACCAACACGTAATCTTTAAGGTTACGGGAAAAACTAGTGTTGGGCTAATTCAGGTAAATACCGTGGAATTTGTCTGAAGAAAAATGAGGTAATCCACAAAATACGTCGTTTGTTTTAGACTGGGTCCCGGTTAAAATTCGAACAGGGCGCCTTCCGAACGAACCAGAATCTTTACGTCTACACTAACCTGTTCGGATGTGCCCAGAGGGAAGAGAAGAGCATTATGAAGGTAAATATCTAGGAGAGCTGAAGGAGGCGATCCTAAGATACACAGCGTTACGACCGATGAGATTATTATCTTACCTTCCCATCTGTCTTATGTCGATACCACGGGCTCTATTTGCCTCTCGCTGACATAGTGAAGTAGTTCTATGCAAACTGAATCTTTGCAACCTGTACAGAATAACTCTAAGTCCTAAAATGGAAGAACGTTGCTCGACAATGCTTAATTAATACAAATAAAATTAACATATTGGCCGAAACTAAGGAGGGCCATTGATTTAAACGTCAGGTCCTAAGTCACTTGATTGCTAAGCGCAAAGCAATGGACAACTGTATGTTTACGTAAAGTAAAGTAAAGTGATCCCGTTACGCCGCGGCACTAGAAGGGGGTGAGTGGTCAGCAGCACGCCTCGGCGGCAATTTACTCCGGGAAAGACCCGGTACCCATTTTACAGGAGACTGGATGGGTCCCAGGGCAGGTCTGAACGGGCGGAATATCTCGTCCCCACCGGGATTCGATCCCGGACTGTCCAGCCCGTAGCTCAGTCGCTATACCGACTGAGCTACACGGCCCACATATGTTTACGTACCATTATATTATTATTATTATTATTATTATTATGCCCCTAACTCCTTTATAGTGAGATTTGAGATTCTAGTGACAATTTTAAATTTCGGAGGAATCTGACACATCTATATTCATGGCAGAACCAATTCCTCTATCTAAACATGGCGTTGGAATATTCGTCACAAACGCAGTAAATTTTACATCAGGCTGCACGGTGTCATGGCCATAAGAAGGTAGTCTTCTGTCCTCGTATTTTTCTCTTTTCTTGGTATATATGAAGAGACAGAAGCGCGTATGGGAATGAGAAGATTTGGATACACGTTTTGGTGGAGAACTTCAGGGAAAGAAACCACTTGGAAGACCTAAGCGTAGATTGGAGAATACTGAAATAGATTTCAGGATGGATGGGGTGGAGTAGATTTATATGGCTATGATAATGACAAGTGGTGAGATCTAGGGAAAACAGTAGTGAAATTTCGGCTACCACAAAATGTTGGAAATCCTTGTTTAGATGAGCAACTACTTGCTTCTCATGAAAGAATTTTCTCCATTGAGGTAGATAGTTGGATGATTAGTAAGACAAAATAATCCAAAACATAAAAGGAAAGAAACCTTCTGTCCGAATTCAAAGTTCCAATTCAGTAAGAAAACAGTCTAAGGTTACTCGACTATGTAAAGCACTATACGATCAAATACCACATTATATGGATTAAACACTCTTTGTCGAAAGTTTTTGTGCAAATACCGACTAATGAAACTAATTATATGTGAATTTAAGGAAATGCCGACCATAAACAAAAAAAATAAATGACCATTTTAACTAACATTCCTAACGGTCATCAGACTTTTCTCACTCATGCTCTGGGATTTGCCACAATAATTACTGGCACTTCTAAACGGAATTACATAGATGGCCATAATCCCCATGCCTTATAAATCTCACATGGTGTGCTCAGTGCCCAAAATACGCCGTCCTCTGTGAGAAGCCACCGCATAACTCTGTCGCGTCAAAGACATTCAGTTCATTGCTGCATCGCCGGCACAAGCTTCACAGAAATACGTGTAGAGTAAACCGGTATTATGCCTTTCAGTTCCGTATATTGCTAGAGCTTTCTCTGTGGGTCGCTGGGAATTCCGTCTCTGAGAGGACTTTAACACAACCTCTCTCTAACCAGAAATTTTGATGCGATTGTCATTAAACGACTGCTTTATGTAGTTAGTACGGGTTGTATAGTTAAAGGGGATACATTGGAGCAAGATCTGTCGACTGGACATGAGACGATAAACACATTTAATCACAGCCCATTTCACGGAGTTTTGCAGCAGTTCATAATATGCAGTAATTCAATATGATCTCTTCTGGCATTCCACCAGTACTTTTTTTTCGTTATAAAGTTAGAGCTGTCTCGATATTTTTAGATTCTTACATCTGTTACATATTGAGCTCTATCACAGTAAACAATTTTAATCTTAATATTTCATTTCTAAATGAGTGGAGAAGACTACATAACGAGGACCTTTATGATCTGTACACACCAAATATTATTCGGATGATCAAATAAAGAAGAATTACATGGGCTCGGCATGTAGCGCGTATGGGAGAGGAGAGGTGCATACAGGATTTTAGTGGGGAAACCTGAGGGAAAGAGACCACTTGGAAGACCCAGGCTTAGATGGGAGCATAATATTAAAATGGAACTTTAAGAAGTAAGGTGGGGAGAGTGGACTGGATTGATCTGGTTCAGGATAGGGACAGGTGGCGGGCACTTGTGAATGTGGTAATGAACCTTCAGGTTGAATAAAATGCGTCGAATTTCTTGAATATCTGATGACTAGTTAGCTTCTAAACGAATATGTTTCGTGGAGTGAGTTAGTTAGTTACTTCAAATCTCTGTTATTCTTGTCACAATCATTTTTAAAATAACACATCTACTTTTTGTACGTGTCTATGAACTGTGATTATCACTGCAAACATTGGAACGAATAAAAACACGAACAGATTCATACTGTGGTCCTGGTTGTGATAGCATACATTCTGCTAAATACACACCAATTTTTCAGCTTCATATTCTTTTCATGCACCGGATTAAAGCTAATGAGACACGGAGGAAGGCGTTTTGTACTGACTTGCCAAAATGCACGTTGTCAAACTCCAGCGAATCGTAAAGTGTACCGCCGCCGCACTAAAAGTCTGCAGAACTAAACAAAAAAATTTAGCACCCACACATTAACACAATTTGTAATAACAGGAGTACAGGGATTGATTCGCTGCCACGCACTGAACTACAATGCAGTGGGCCGTCACAAAGTAACTTGTGAGGTATTCACCGTTGAATTTCCTGCCTTAGTGTGAGCTGAACACTGTGAAATTGATACAGTGAAGGTTGACTGACTGATTCTTGAAAACAAAGAAATACACATTCATGTTGCACGAAAGTAAAGCTACATAATACTCGAGAGGAACATGACCCCTTTAGTTGTGCACTCAAACTCAATTGTTCCTGTTTTACGTACTTCGAGGAGAAGGCCATTCCACCATACAGTACTAAATACAGATATAGTAAGAGAAGCAGAAACGAAGACCGGAACGGTAAATATAGAATATCACGTAAATATGATTAGATATATAAAAGCAGTCCCGTTACAGGCCCGAGGTGCCCAGAGGGTTCCAGGAAGTTAAGGTTCCCAGATTACGTGATAATGGCCCAAGATTGTGGTAAGGTTGTCAGCCTTACGCACCGGCCGCTTTTACCCTCAGAAAATACTCCTGGTACTCATTTCTGTTAGACGCTGAGTCGACCCCAGGGCCATAGTGCGATCGGAAGGATCATGTCAATGAAAAATTCCAATGACACCATCTGGAATCGAACCAGCGACCTTCCGATTTTTAGCACAGCACCTTAACCACTGTGCTACCGCAGTCCACTATGGCTTTATATATATGAAAAACAAACTGTGACACCACTGAGTAGAAATAAATTATATTTACTTACTTTTGCAACGAAAATTATGGGTGACAAAAATCGGCAACCCACCGTGTAGGTTAAGCACGTCAGTGCCGAAAGCAATAACAATTACATAAATCGTTCTGGAGGTTCGAAAGACTCTTAATAATTTGTATGAAACAAAAACGGTTCTTAGGTCTATGATGATGCTGGTAATAATGATAAATGGAATTCTGCATACGCTTATTTCATACTGTGACCTATTTAGTTAACGTTTGAAACAATTCACGCACAAGACCAGACAGCAAACTGCATCCACGTAATATGCGTCGAAGTTAGTAAAGATGGTGTTTCCCACAAATCAGACATCGACTGACTAGAGCAAATAAATTCGTAAGATGAATACAATACATCTGAGAAAAGTCTACATAACGTATGGCAGTATACGAACACCTACAGGGACAACAGAAGGTTTGTCTGTTCAGCGTGCCTTTGACTAGCGAAACAACAAAATACAGATAAGAAATATATAGGGAAATACATTTGTTACATAAGGTATTAATTTGCTCCAGGCATACGCTAAACCGGAAAAACGGCACATTACCGCGAAATTATAAAGCAGTCCCTCTACTCAACACCAAGTCATACTTACATATTTATTATATACAATGATTCGTCTTTCTTTGCTACGCTATTCAAAAGGCGAAACTTTTGAGCAGTGTACAGCAGTGGGGTAAGTGTGAAAGACACATCACAAACGACGCGAAAAGAAGGGAAAAATTTTGTAGCCTATTATATACAGAAAACCTGCATTTGGCAGAAGGATTAAGAGAGATAAGGCCAAGATATACAGGATAAACCGTCTTCAGACGGAGGAAATTGAGGGGACGTTGATAATTCGACCATGATAATCGGCATAAGATTCAGTCTAAACACACAAAGTCCACTGCAAAAATAATAAATATCGTCTGTTCAGCAGGCTGACAGAGTTTTTAGTGACGCCATACTTTCTTATGACGAAAAAAACATTTCTCAAGTCTTTTTCCCTTCACCGCTTCTATTCATGGACTTCGGAATACCTGTGCTGAATAATGACAAAGCACACGTAACATTCAAACGAAAATAACTCAAAAAATTACCAAATATGGACACAAAATGCTTGTGCTTTAAACCACAGATTTAGACGTTGTACTGCAACAGAAATTTCGGCTACAATGTCGATACATTTCTAACCATATCCACGAATGTGTTCTACACAGGACCGAATAAACTAACGAGCTCAAAACTTGTACAAGCATGAAAGCCCTGTGTATACGTGCTTGTCCCTAAAAGCGCCATTTAAACAGTCAGGCTGTCTTGCGGATAGCACCAAGTTCCACACATTTTGAACAGCTAAACCCATCAGCAAACATTTCTATCGCCTAAATCTGCACATTGGAGGTTCCTGTGAGTGTGTCTGCCTTCTATGGTCACAGTATAATATATGTTATAGCGTACTTCATTCATACAAACTTCCCATCCTTCCGGGACATTCTGAAACAGTCCATGTCTTTACCATACGAAAAATATAATGAGGTAGTTCTGTTTAAGGCACACAAATTACTCTTTTTTAATATAGAAAAAATAAAACTTTTTGCCCACACATTTGTTTAACAATTTGATATTTAAATTTTATTGAATTAACCGTCTTTGCACAACACAATTGACAGTTGTATTCTACAACTGATTACATCAGCAACATGTTTCGGTCTTGCTTGGCAATCATCAGGCTTACAAAGATTAGTATCGATTAAGGTACATAATGTTGCTGTAACGATGGGATCCCATGGTTTACATGGTCTCTGTGTCTTATTAAAACTGATTAATGGTTGAAATATGACGCAATAAAATTATGATTATTTGTCATATGTGCACAGCGGGATGGAAGCAGTCTAATTCAAAATTGATGTTTGTTGGACCGTGAATCATTGTGTTAACTGAAGAATAAAAACCAACTTGATGTCATTGATTAATTTATTTTTTGTACTTCTTATAGGCTCAACATGTTTCGGGCATTACTATGCCCATCATCAGGAGCTCGCTGCAGCCCGGACACTACTCTAGCCTAACCGCACCTAACCTCCAACATATAGCAAAACAAGAACGAAACGACCAATGTGGTAATCAACATCATAGTCGCGAGCTCCTGATGATGGGCATAGTAATGCCCGAAACATGTTGAGCCTATAAGAAGTACAATAAAATAAGTGGTATGTACTTGGTTTTTTTCTCCAGTCATTTGTTTAACAATTTAACCTATGTATTTACCACATAATTCTTACGACCTATACTTTATTAAAAGTCACTGTATTCTTTCCACACATTGCAGGTCTATATAATTTTCCTCTGACCCTCACAATAAACAGTCTATTTATTCTCTACACAGCATGAACGATCTATTAATATAAAAAGTCCTTTGTAATCCAACAATAAACAAAACAAAAGAAATACGCTATGATTAGTGTGAGGTACAAAATAAATGTTGATATTAGATAAAGTTCAGGATTCAAAATATTCCCTTCATTTCTGACTCCATCCATGGTTAATTCTAACTCAGCAATACTTTCATCTGCAAAACTTACTCAATCTAAGGACAAGATTGGAAAAATTATCAAGAATGATGAGTGCATAGGGCGTACATGAAGCCCACTGAGTTTAACCTGACAGAATTATTTCTGTATTTATCTGAAGTCATTAATTGCGGATACAAAGATGTCATAGTTAAAGGAGTTATTAATGCTGATTGGGTTCGAACTGGGTACCTCAAGGATGTCAGTGTCATCACTAACCCAGTCTGCACGCAATTATTCTTTTTAAAAAAAAAACTGGTCTTAAATGTTATTTCACACATCGAAATATGGAATAAATAACACCTACTAGCTCGCCTTATGTTATGACAGTATCTAAAAATTATCAGAGTTCAGGGAAAATTCTGAAATTTCTTACAGTAGTAGTCTAAAACAACCTTTCATTAGACGAGTGCCTGAATGTGTACGTTATCAGCAGCCATGAGTAACGATTTATGATTATTATTATTACTACTACTACTATTATTATTATTATTATTATTATTATTATTATTATTATTATTGCCGTCATTTATGTTAACATTTTTTGTAAACACATTGTAATTTAACTGCGATTTGTGTCGTAATTTTATAACCTTATCGTTTAATTTGATTTCTCTCGGTTTACGTGTGAGACTTTGTTATATCGAAAATAAAATTCCATAAAATATAGGACGCACCACGTACACACGCCGCGTAAGCCATTATCGTGACGCACAACTATACTCGAGACCGGTGTGCGGCCCCAAGGGCGATTTCACCGTACACATTTGGCTTAAAGGTTGGATATGATGTGAGTGAATTTTCTAATAGATTAATCGTTTTGCAGCGATACCAACCAGCGTGCGGTCGGTTACCAGATTAAAAAATCACAATAATAATTTGAACAGAAAAAAGTCTTCACTTTAATTGGTACATTCTGCAAATAAAGAGTATTATGGGAGATTTAATGATGTCATTTGTCAAGTTATCAAAATTTAATGCAAATTAATTCGCCAATGATCTAAAGAATAAAAGGAAGGCAGTAAGTGATCTCAAGCACACGACCTCGGAGCTAATGGAAATGTACATCAACTGGGCAAAAAAGTACTGGTCATTAGATTCAACCTGGAAGTTTATAACAGGTCAACATCAAATTCTGTTCTGAGCCGACTAACACTCACAAGGTTTTTAATATGTGCAAGTTATGAGGTTTTGCAGCAATGTAGCTGAGGATTCCGTTCTTCTGGTATATGACGTTGCGTCAATTCCTAATCGATTCCCGACGTTTCGAGGCAAATTAGTGTCTTAATTTTAAAGATCCAAATGTCCTCATATTAGCACCTTCACTGTGTTCGGACCAGCCAGCAACTGAATCATATCCTGAAATAAACCAATCCAGGGCACCGCCGCTCATCCTGTTGCTCTAACATCTGTTTTACTATCAAATTCCCATCGCCTCCATTGTCCTCAGTGACGAGATCAACACAAACTACCACACCGTTAACTTCTATCCCTTCCCATTCAAATTGTGTTTAACGTTATAATTTATAGGTTATATTTTACGTTACTAATTTTTCCTTTGAATAAATTATCTTCATCATCAGCTTGTGATTAAGTCACGTGTATACAATTCCGTATGGACAGTTAGCAATGATACACTCACTATTTGCAACGGATTGTTACATGCACTGTCTCGTAATAAGCAAATTATTTGTTAACCCGCCGGAATTGTTGACGCTGTCTAAATGACACAATACCGTTTTTCAGGAACAGGAACAGGTCGACGTTTATTCCCGGCGCGTCACATCAGAAGAACCGAGCTCGACCTGATTTATACAAAAGGTTACAGTGAGGAAAACGTCCTGTTGAGACGAAGATATATCTGTGTCTGTGCTGAATGTCCGTGAATATGGAAAAGTAAACTCGAACTTAAATTCGTATTTATTTTATACACTTTCTACAAAGAATTCCCAGGCAAGCTTCGTACACTTCACGCCACAGTACTTAATTCTTCTTATAAGACCTTAAGTAAAGACATTCCGTCGTGCCGTCGGCTAAGTTTACGGACAATTACAGCCAAACAAAACAATTTATTTATTGCAAAAACATTTAGTTGTGACATAATTATGCTAGATGTTTCAACAATTATTGACGAAGAAAGAAGAACAAGCTCTGCTAATTTTTGAAAGGAAAATATTTAGAAGAATATATGGTCCTAAATATGAAAACGGGGAATGGAAAAGTCGGACGAATCGAGAACTAGAAGAGATG
>Ga0123352_10005240_pt1 | contig 19440 bp, 9 predicted proteins | sample TergutLab28metaG_FD_89700 | JGI IMG/M metagenome (GOLD analysis project Ga0123352, IMG submission 89700) | Labiotermes labralis P1 segment gut microbial communities from Petit-Saut dam, French Guiana - Lab288 P1 | ecosystem: Host-associated > Arthropoda: Insects > Digestive system > Gut ... | reverse complement strand
TATTGATAGTTTTTGGAATGAAGAGAAGGAAAGGGGGGGGGGGGGGGGGGGGGGGGGGGGGAATCGGAGAAACTAAAATCTGAATGGTTAGCAGCGCTGTTTATGTAGGGATATTTTGATGGTTTCAAATTGGCATATAAAGAAGAGGATTAAATGAAAGAAAATTCAAGTTTTCTGACGTATTACGCCCTATCGAAGGACTGCTTGACCCTGAAGGTGAAGGTGCTGTTTTCTACAAGTATTTACCCGTCAGTAGAAGACAATACCTCAACAGACCTGAACCGTCACTGCAGCCACTCTGAAATGCCTAAACTTTGCCAGACCTTGTGAATAAGAATAATTTAGGACGGTGTTAGTGTGGCGTTTGTATTCTCAACAACCCACGATTAGCAGGGTCAAAGATATCGGAACTCTTTGAAAGCCATTCGTGCCCATGTGTGTGGACATAGTGGGTTGCAGATCATATATATATATATACACACATACACACACAGAAATGTGAGAAAATATTTTAAGACAACAGAAGACTAGATGTTAAAGTAGGAAGAAGGATAAGTTGGAAGGGCTTTATTGAATGCGGTAGGATCATTAATTTATTTAATTCATGAAAACGTAATGAAAATTTCTACTTAAGTATGCTTTATTTTCCTTTTAATTAAGGTTTCATTATGTAATGAAAATTAATGACATAATTTAGTAAATTTACGTTTAAGACAGCAATTGTTTTTTGAAAGATATGTTAATTTAAATTAAAGTTTTTTTTTTCCTGGGAATACTTTCAGATGTTCTCTTGATGGCTTTTATGCCTTTCTGGGGGTGCTGTTGATCAGGGCCAAGAGGTCGTCATAGGTGTATTTACCCAATGCAGGATTGAAAAGATCTTTTAATAGTACTACAAGGTCTGCAAGAATGGGAGCCTTGTTAGCTTCGACAAGATTTGGCAGCTCTTGGGAAATGTAGTCATTGGCTATTGCGCCCAGGTCACCTCCTCCCAACAGGTTTTCGAAGTTAACCTGCAGGCACAGGAAAAACAATAATCAAACTCTTGATGTTAGCACTGTGAATTTTAATTTAAAATATCAACACATGTAAGATGGAATAATTTTTATTTCAGTGAAATTTTAACCTAAATTACTGCTTTATAAACGTAAATGTATATTGTAGCAACTAATTACCTATCGCGGCTAGACCCACGAACTCTAACATATCAGTGCAGGAATTTATAATTGTACATATGTGTGACGGACAGAAAAAATTTAAATATTTTATATGCTGTTAAAGGACGTGAACTTAAAAAATCGCGGTTAGTGTTGTCCTAACTGAGCATTTAAAATATTTCAGGCTTTCAAAGTGTAGTGGTGGTGTTGGTTGTGACGGTAGTAATTATTATAATAATAATAGTAGTAATATTGTTGGTGGTAGTAGTAGTACTTGTAATAGTACTGGTAGTTGTAATAGTTGCTGTAAATGCACCTGACTGTTTTTTCCACTTAATATTTTATGCTTTTCGCAGGTGCATGTGCATAAGAAATGCTGTAATCACGTTAAAATCCCCTGCAGTCAGCAGCTTCTCATAAGACCGCGCCGACTTATTGCTGATACTTTCAACTGCCAGGAGTTTAGGAGTGGCATTTTGATTTCTCTGTCCCTCACAGATGTAATGTTCATTGAGAATTTCATGAAACGTGGCACTTGTTGGTGTCCATAATATTAGTATCGGAATGTGAAAATGTGGACGCATGAATATCACTTATTGGGTACAGAAGTAAGAATAGGCTTTAGTGTGAGTTACCGAAGATACATCGCACGCTGTCTTACCAGAAAAAGATATACATGAGCCAGCGACAAAAGAAACTGTACATTTTTATGCAAATTCTTAAATTTAGACGTCGGAAATACATCAATGATATTCTGTTTTATCAACACGTGATAGAGGGATATGGCTTCATAGGTGCTGCCCTTTACTTCCAAATTTAGGCTCTGGGGGTAGATAAACCCTAATCACATCAGATTTTTTTTCTACAGGCGGTATTTTGTTTGGTAAATACCTGTTTTTATCTGTCGGTATACATTGTATGTGGTGCAGAAATTTTATCGCTATTGCAATAAATATTAAAATATGTCCTAAGTTTTGAAACAGTATTTCTGACTTGATATTAAATTTTGCTTAATTCAAAAATACTTCTACAGTGATTTCCGAAATGACACAAGCAATTTGGTTTTCTTATATCATATTATTATTTATCAGAACAGATATTGTGTTACGTTATCCAACTCCTCATGGTCGTTTATAAGTATTGACACATTTTCCTAGTTATCTGAAATTGCATTGTCAAGTTTGAAAACCTCTTTATAATATGAATATATAAAGACAATTCCCTTCATGTAATATAATGTGGCCTGCATCGTTACCCCAATCTGATATCGCCTATGGAGCCAAGAATGTGAGGACAAAGGAAGTCCAAATGTTTAAGCCAACGAGAATGAGAAACGTCGTTATAAAATTATTAATTTTTTACGTCAGGCCTTCTGAGTACAGATGTTGTTAACTTTGCCGTACTTTACAGTGAAGCTGACGCTAGAAATTCATGAAAGAAATACTTACCGTTCCCGATCCTAGTCCTACGTCCAGTTCCAGATCCCCGATTTCAAGGAACCCATCAGCTTTGACACTTAGTACCAATCGAATGTGTAGGGTCAACTGATTCAGGTCTAGCCTGCAAATCACGAATTCATACGTATGTTTATTCATATCATTCTTTTGATGTTTTCAACATTATTAATAACGGATGGACAATTTCATTTATATATACTGTATTTAAAAGGCTTAATTTCTTGAAACGAGGTTCATAGCCTTATATTCGCAATATAAAATTTAAGAATTTATGTGAAATTATTTATGCACTCAAGAGATTTACACTTACAAAATTTTCTTTCTTGTGTTGGATGGAGTTTTTTTTATTTTTCTTACATTTCCATAAAGTAAACAGTCTGCTTGTGTGCATATTATAGTAATATTATAATAATGTCTCACTCCATGGAGCAGAGTCCTTCTTGAGAAACTGACAAGTCTCAGCTAGTCAAGAAGTTCCCCGTATTTTATGGAACCCGAAGGTTCATTACCGCATTTACAAGTGCCAGACAGATCAATCCAGACCATGCCTCCCCCCATGCCGCTTCTTGTAGACCTATCTTAATATTATCATCCCATTTTCACCTGGGTTTTCCAATTGGTCTCTTTCCCTCAGGTTTCCCCAACAAAACCCTGTATACACTTCTCCTCTCCCCCAGACGTGCTGCAAGTCCCGTCCATCTCATTCTTCTCTTTTGAATAACTCGAATAATATTTGATGAGTAAATAAGGTCATGAAGCTCCTCATTACGTAGTTTTCCCACTCTTGTATTACCTCGTACCTCGTAGACCCAAATATTCTCCTCAACACTCTATTTCCAACACCCTCAGCCTACGTTCCCTCCTGAATTTGAGAGACCAAGGTTTACACCCATACAAAAAACAACCAAATTATAGTTCTGTATATCCTAATCTTTACATGTTGGAATAACAAATTGGAAGACATGAGATTCTGTACCGATAGATAAAAGGCATTCCCTGACTTTATTCTGCTCTTAATTTCTTCCTGAATACGATTTTGATTATTTAAGTTTATTTTCAAATGTGGGAATTGTTCCATCCTTTCAAAGGATTTATTACCAAGCTTTATAGTGTTGCTTCGCCCTGTATTCTGATCTCGAGACATGACCATTTTCTCACTTTTATCAGCATTTACTTCTAGTTCTGTCTTCTTTATATCTTACTATAATAATAGATTTAATTATTTAAAATACTATTTTTAAGTTATTTCGTTTCAGATATCTAATTGATAAAATAAATATTTTATTTGAAATTTAGAGAAATCTGTCAGTTTGTTAAGATGTTATTAATTAGTGGGGAGGCTTTATGGACTTAAAAACGCAAGGACGATATAAAAACGGTACATTTATCCTAAAATAAAGAAATTAGCTCAAGAGCAGTTAGTACTTACTGAAAGGCACCTTCGCCCCAAACTGGCAGAACTCCGCCGATATCTCCGTCCAGTACGTAGTGCTCACCAACCACTTTAGCCGCATCAAGGCTGATGTCGATTACGGCAGACTTCGCGGTCTCATCCGTTACTACACTTACAATTTTGAACTTAGAATTGCCAGTTATCACCACATTTTCGACATATCCGACCAGCCTAAAAATCAAATCAAACAACTTTATTCAGCTTGGTATTTTGTTTTTGTTTGTTTATTTGGCATAACAGCTCCCAGTGGGCCAGGGCCTCCTCATTCACGAGGTTTCTAGATCACACTCAACGACACACCTCAGTCGGTAGGACTCCTCTGCACGAGTGATCAGCTCGTCGCAGAGACCTCTACCTGACAACACACAACAATCACAACAGACAAATATCCGTGCCTCCGGTGGGATTCGAACCCAAAATCCCAGCAGGCGAGTGGCCGCAGACCTACGCCTTAGACCGCGCGGCCACTGGGATCGGCAGCTTGGTACGTAATAAAAGGAATTATAGGGCAAGTGGCCCAATGGCAAGGCAGTTGCTTGCTGCATAGCTCTTGATTTCGACACCGGACACTTTCAGTAGCGATCTTTCACTTTCCTTGAATCTCTCAAAGTAGTAAATGTATATGTTGTGCCGAATGTTGTAGTGAAGGCGTCGAGCAAATATTGAAGAACTCTATTTCGACTCTAATGAATCGTGAGACTTACACTGCTTTAGCATGTACACACTTTATCACCTAAATGTTAACCTGCCTGCTATTCTGTTGTATGGAAAGGGGTCGTGAAAGAAATAACCAGTACGCGACTATGACTGTGTGGTTACTTGCTTGGTGCGTGATTACTTTTGTTTCACAATAATGACAAAAACGTTTTAACAGTCCTTGTGTTCTTCGGTTAAATATGTTGATATATATTCCTATAGTAAAACAAACCAGCTGCACCAGTGCATGAAATATATTTATTTTAGAAAGATACTGTACATGTTTCGGACGGTCTTTCCGTCCATCTTCGGGAGTTCGAGACTGTACATGCAGCAACAGGCATTTGTCAAACACCGGGTACCCGCTAGCAAGCAGACAGCATTATCTGTTTGACAAATGCCTGTTGCTGTATGTACAGTCTTGTACTCTGATGATGGACGGAAAGACCTTCCGAAACATGTAGAGTGTCGTTCTAAAATAAATAATTTTGGTACACTGGTGTATCTGGTTGTTTTACTATAGAAATAATATTAAGATGCACGGCCCTATGAACGTCAAAGTTGATATATTTGTTGTAATGTCTTCAAAGGTAGGCTGCTCTTCTTCGTTTATGTATAAGTGAGAGAAGTACAACAGACATGTTGCTATTGTGTCGTGAATCGTAAGAGTTTTAACAGATATTGCCCGTTTATTTGTGTCCACTCTCTTTTTATTTTATGAACACTAATCTCTGGAAACTGGCACCCAAGCGGTTAGGATGTCTCCCTGTTTTAATGCTGATGAGGGACATATGTCAGTTTTCCTGACAGCTATGTTTGCAAATTCTCTGTGAAGAGTGTTTTAAGCAGTATTTTTTACTTTTTGTCACACATTAATCTCAGAAAAATGTTTATGAGTTTATAAATATTGTCGGAATTGTGTTAGTGATCTGGCGACTTTCACAAGTGAACTTACACTAGACCATCCTGATTGAGATCGATGTCCAGGCGATCAATTACGAGGGGGTCCAAGACCGGAAGACCCAGGTCTGGGTTACCGTTTATGAACCAGCTTCTCACATCAGTGTCAATGAATCTATACAGATTGTCATCAAGCGGGGTTTTGAATCCTGGCTTAAGGAGCATTCGTAGCTTGTTCTCTAAAAAAATAAACAAAATACACTGTATGGAACAAATGTTCTTTTGCAATTCTTATTTACGGTTTTCCTAATCGCCCGCTTCTCACTCCAGAGGCCTTATTTGAGTATCCGTGCAGGCCGTGTATTTGTCATGGTTGAAGTGGGACAGGAGCAGGATTTCCCCACATTATTCAGATTTCTACCTGTCAGTTAACTCTTCGGAGTTTGGAACGTTAATTTCACAAAAGTTTGAAGTATCAGAAAACGAGTCTCACACCACTCCCATTATTATTATTATACTATTCCCTTGAAATTTCACTGAATGCAATAACACTTCTAACATGAATTCGGGGGATAATTTTTAAAATACTTTTTGGCTTATGGACACTCTTTATTAAGTTCTTGTGGAACTTCCTTTTTTTTGTAGGCCAATGGTAAGAGTTTGCGGCAAAATATGTCAGGATATCATAATCGTATATTTTCTCAACTTTTTTATTTTATTTAAATAAATTATTTTCTTTCAATAAACTACAAATAAATTAAGAACATGTGGGAAAAACAGAATTACTTTTATAATTAAACAAGCATGCTTCAGATATTGAACACTGCAGAAAATTGTTTAAGTAGGCATTATTTTAAGAAACGCTATAGATTTGCCATGTGAATAAAGAAGAAAATGTCAGTCATGTGCCTGTTTTTTTAAGGTTTAAGGTCTCATTATCATGGGAAGAAAATTATATGACGAAAACATTTATTTTGAGAGTTGTTTGAACGTGCATCTTCCTCATGAAATAATGTGAAATGCCAACTTGATGCAACTAGGTAATTTTATTGATGTATTCTTAGCTCTACATGCTCGCGCACGGCACCATCCGCACCGTACACACGACCTACGCAGCGGCTCTCAAGACCACCATTCATGCACAAACTTGGTGCAGAAAACCATATGCTGCAACTCAATATCTAATGCTCCTGATGATGGGCGTATGTACCCGAAACATCTAGAGCTAAGAATACATCAATAAAATTACCTTGTTGCATCAAGTTGGTATTTCACATTACTTAAAAATTTATTTTATTCACATATTTGAAGAAAAGTTTAAATGTTTCTAAATTCCTCTTGTCGTGTTGTTATTCAATGTTAATCAATGTTTGAATAATTATTTATTTATTTCCTATACAACGCCTAAACACAAAAATGTTCATTTTCTGAGACAGATTTCTTCTTATGTGTATGACCGTTCAGTTACAGGGTTGACCTCATGGGGTTTGCCGTAGACTAGTGATATCATTAGAAGTTGACTCTGTACCTCACTCTACGCTAACCATTAGGGATATCTTGTTGAATTTTCCGTTTTTACTAAAGTTCAGAAAACCATCAGTTTTCTTCTTTGTAATTCATTTTTACTTTTTAACTAATGAATTAGATATTAAAATTTCACTGAATTTGTAATACATTAGTTACTGATATTTGATTTGGAGGCGTGACGACAGCATTACTCCTATCTACTCATGGCAGAACCGAGAAAAATTCGACATTCGTCCACACCGCGATCGGGATATGAACACTTAATTTTTGTGTTCGAGCTGTGCAAGTCGTCACAACTTGAGACAAAGAGACCACGAAATTGGGAATTACAAAATTACAGGAAAAATAAAAATAAGGGAGTTATAATGTCATGACAGATACATACCTAGTGCAAGACGATTTACTTGCCTGTGCTTTGGAATGGCATTTGCGCCAAGAACCAAAGCAAGGGCAAGGAAGATTGCAAGCACAGCCTTCATGGTTTTGCCTTTCGTTCTCCTCTAATGCTGCAAGCTGCTGAAAATATATAAATGGGAGTTTCAGTTTTAATGCGTCAGTTATCAAATCAGTAATGCGAGATGCATAATTTTGGAGAAATACTGAAGCGTATGAGTGTGAGACTGTTTCTGTGTAACCACTGCAAAAACTGGTAACTTTAATCGAATGTTGTGTACAAGTACCTACTACTGTCTTCTCTCGCTACAATCCAGCAAAGTTTTCTTTGTTAACAGTGATACATAATGTCGTAAATTATGAAATACTAGTTTTAAGAACCCAGTATAAGTGAGCGTTATTTCTAAAAAAATTTAACGACAGCTGATGCCCGATAAAGTAGTTTTTGCAAATCCACATGTCAGTGTTACGAATTTGATGGCGGTGGTGATTTTTGAGTTATAGTTCAGGACGCTGTCAAACAAAGAGCAGAAATAAATTAATTTTTATATAATTGTCTGAAAATATTACAGCTGGATCTACGGAACTCTTAAACAATTCTGCCAATTTTTGAACATGTAAAAAAACATTTTTATTCTTTCCCTTCATAATTATCACCTTCTTCCAAGCTTATCCTGTATTTACATACATAAAGCAGAAATCTCAAGCAGTGTCGCATTTGTACATCCCACAGAGTGTTAGCCAGTATTAGTTTAAACCTGTTTGCAGTTTCGTACATTTTTTCTATAGTACGTTAACCTAAAAGGGAAACTGACAAATTTCGTATGCCTTCAAAGCCTTTGCTGTTTCAAGAAAAAGTATATGACACAAAAATAAGAATTAATCTACGATGTAGAACACGATTGTAGATCAACAAATACATTTAAATTTAGTGAACTATTTTATTTCAGCGTGTAATTAGAGAAGGCGTACGTTAGAAATATGATGGAAAAAAGGACACAGAAATTGCTCTGAGTGGAAATGTCAACGTAATGCGCTTAGCTCGCAGAATCATTACGGATATATCAGCGATGAAAATTGTCTGAATTTTAGTGTCGAAATTCTGATTTTGTCCGCAGAGATATTTTCGTGTTCGCTGTGAATTTAGGGCTTACACTGGTCTGCATATTATAGTTAGCTCTATATCGTAATGCGTGACAGACAATAAGGCTAATTGTTAAAGATTAACATGAGCGAATTCTGCGGCTTTGAGTTCTAGCATAGCCATCACATCCAAAACTACCCCCCAACCCTTCGCACCCCCCAGTAGACACACCTACGTGACCACTGATATTATTTCATAATTACTCGTGAACAGTTCTTAATACGAGATGCTGAATTTTAATAAACTTGACGTTATCTTCGATTTGAGTCCGGAGTTATATATCTGTTTGGTATATTTTATTGAAATGTGTTGATGCTTGATAGGATTAATAATATTTATATATGAATACTGATAGAATGCAATGAGAAGCAGCTGCGGTAATGTTCTTGGAAAATACCCGCTGCATTTCTTATTCTTATCATTCCGTGACACGTGAAAGGCTGGAGACAACTAGATTTACTCACAGAGATGTTAATGACCACGCACATATAACTGAATATTTTAAAGACCTAAATACTATTTAGTCTGAAATTAATTAGCATGTACTTGCTTTCTTAATGTTTTAGTTAGTTTGTGTGTTTTTGCAAACTCTTCACCTCTATATCGATCATGAGGTAGTGTGTTTGGCACTGGGGAGATGCTGAATTCAAATCTCGCCTCCGATTCTGAATAATTCGTCAGAGTTGACTTAGTAAAGTTCTCAGTATTTCTAACAGAATTCCGAGACAGTACATAAAATTAGTTCTCTCCGCTCGTTTCTCACCCTTCTCATTTAATTTTACAATAATTGTGTTATATCATAAAACGCTGTACCTTATGAGCTACTGAGTACATTATTAAATAAATCGCTAGTAAATATGCAGACTTACCTTCGAAGACGAGGAATGGTGAATGGTCACGAATGTGCATTCATTTTATACACCGTGCAGGCCACTGAGATATCAGAATTGCGTAGGCCCAATCATCCCACATTAATTTGTTTTAAAGATAACGTAATGCCCTCATGACTCAATATCTTTTTATCGAGGACTTTTTGAGATTTTAGATTGGATTATTAACACGTGTTTGGTGCTATCTACAGTCATTTTTCTTGCAGGCGGTAAATTTAAGAATGCCAACTTTACGTCTGACAGCTGAATATGACGCATAAAATTATCTTGGAGTTGATTGATGGGTTGTTTGTGAAATGTGAGGTTCTCACAACCGTGTTGCTGGGAATCAAATCCCACTATGATATGGCGACGTGCCGATTTGCAAGTAATCACTTACGTTTGGGAAGGACTTTCTACCGTTAATTTGATGCTGAGGAAGTCAACAGTTCTAGAACTGAAATAGGAATATAATTTTCTTCAAATGCTGCAATGCCTTTCTCGAAAAATACGACGTAGCTTTTTTTCTGTATTAGAAAGGAAGAAGTAACTTACAGCTATACAATTTTCGAGGAGTAGTAATTTACCTTAGCAACATTTAGTGATAAATCTGCCTATTTCTTGTTAACCGATGTAATTAGACCATCGGAGATGTTGGATTTAGTACTAGAACAGATACGTAAAACTTGGCAATACAGTTTCCTATTCTGAAATCTGTAGAGGACAAGGATTAAAATTATGTGAAGTGACAAAAAACCAAGAAAGACAGATCGCCTTTCTTTTATAACTTCTTCAAGAAATTCGATTTTGTTTGGTCAATTTTTTAAATTTATATTTTATGTATTTTTAAAGTGCTTTGATGTTGATTTCTCTCCAAAATGCTCAGAGACGTTTATCTGTATTGAAGTCAGTTACTGCACGTTGGTGAATATAATTCTGTTTAATATATATATGAATATATATAATATTTAGTTTTATTCTTAAGAAAACTAACCTTGCTTAGCGATTTGATATTTAAGAATTTACTGTATAATATTTATTGTTGTTATTATAGTAATTACAAAGCAACTATTTTCTACTTTCTGTTTATCATCATCATCGTCATCACCACCACCACCACCATCATCATCGTCGTCGTCGTCATCATCATCATCATCTGTAGTAGCATCATCATCATCATCATCATCATCATCATCTTCAATAGTGTGTAAGCCATTATGTTTTGTTGCATCTTCCCGGATTTTGGTCCCCCCAGGGGTCGACAAAACTTTAATTTTCCGGTCGAAGGGTATCTTGAAATAACGTGGCAATGCGTGTATCGTTCGCCGTTATCAACCGTTGCGTTCACTTTCATCTATAATCCACAATATTTTTATTTAAATGCTTTAAATTTTTCTTCTCGTATTATTAATTTTTGTGGTTATTTTACAACTGACAGCACAAATTTTATTTCCCCTGCCTCAGTTCTTTTCATCCCAGTTTTCTGAAGTACGGTTTTCACAATCAAAAATGTTTATTGATATCGCTATTATTTACATAATGTCAAAAATAATTCCTTATTGCTTTTTAAAACCTTCGTATCGTTGTTCAACAAACATACGTTAGAATTCTGTAGTTTACTACGTAGGTGTCATTATTACTTACATAAGAAAATTAGCTTTCTTTAATTGTTAAATTACGTTTTTGGCAGAAACTATTTTTGCTCTAATATGCTTACTTTCTTGACCTTAATTTTGGAAATAGAAAATATAAAATAGTTTTCCCTATTAATTTTAAGTAAGTATATAAAGCCCACTGTGGACCGAGTAGCTCAGTTGATATAGCGACTGACTACGGGCTGGACGGTCCGGGATCGAATTCCGGTGGGGACGAGATTTTCCGCCCTTCCAGACTGGCCCTGGAGCCCACCTAGCCTCCTGTACAATTGGTACCGTGTCTATCCCGGGGGTAAGTGCGGCCGCGGCGTGCTGCTGACTACTCACTCCTTCTAGTGCCGCGGTCATGGAAGAGTAGAGGTATACTTCTACCCACCCTCTGGGCCACACCGGGCCTGTAACGGGATCACTTTACCTTTACCTTTTTATAAAAAGCCTGCTGGAGTTTTATGTTTTTTTTTTGACAATTACTACATGACCGTCACTAAATAAGTAGTATCTGTAATATTTTGTTTATTTGTAAGTGATTTTTAAATTTATTTTGCTATCGGATGTCGACTAATCTATGTTAAAATTATGGACGGAGTACAGTTAAAACATACAATAGTTTACACCTTACACCCGAGAAGTTTATGAATTTTCTAACTTTCCACAGCGTCCGAAAAAAGGCGAGGAATATTTTTTATAACTGAGTGTTTGCTGGTTTCTCAAGAAGGACCCTGCTGCATGGAATTGGTCATAAGTGAAGTTAGAGTAACGCAAAGATGATGAAGATTTTTATTTTGAAGTCTGTTTTATTTTCCTACTAAGTACGCGTTTCATTAAGCAGATTGTAGATATTAGAATGCTGTAGGTGTACGGATTTCAATTTTATCAGATATATTCAGAGGTAATATCTGGCTGACAGAGTCTCAAGTTACACAAAATGATATAATTTTATTATGGACGTGAAAGTTGATTTTGGACGAACACTGGTAGAAAACTACGCAAAATCAAAGCCACATTTCTACTTACGCCTCTCACATTAAAATTTAGACTTTACAATATATCGTGAAATACTAAAAGTGGATTCAGTTCTTGTTATATTCTAAATGGTGAGCACGTAGCAGATCGGGTGATTGTCATATAAACTTTGGGTTCCCAAGTTATTGGGTTCAAATATGGAGAAAGTTTGCCCGAAATTTTCGTAGTTTCATTTAGCCCTCTCGGAAAATATGGGAACATAGCCTTAAGTTAGTCCACTATCGCTTCTCTTCACATTCTTTCTAATTCACTATTTATTATTGGACATATTATTGGGCGGTGACATGTGCGACGAGCTGGTCACTCGTTCCAAGGAATCCTACTGGATGTGTGTGTATATATTCGCAGCGTATAACCAACAAGATGCAACGTTTCACAATTTATTCATTTCTGTAAGACGGAAAACCCGTCTGAATCATGTAGAGCATCTTACAGTAATGAATAAATTGTGAAACTTTGTATCTTGTTGGTTATACGCTGCGAATATATTAGCGACGCACGTACATATGAATGTTAAAAAAGTGTGTGTATATGTGTGTGTGTGTGTGTGTGTGTGTGCAATTGTGTGTGATCTAGAAACCACAACAGTGGGGTGCCTAGGTCCGAGCTGGGCTGTTGCACCACCCACATTTCTTGTCAGATTTTAATGAACATTGAATATTCTTGACAGATTTTCGAAAAATACTCAGGTATAATATTTCATAAAAATCCGTCCAATGGGAACCAAGATGTTCCAGGTGGGTGGCCATACAGACGGACGGACGGACAGACATGACGAAGCTAATAGTAGCTTTTCGCAGTTTTGCGAAAATGCCTAAAATACACACACACACACACACACACATACACACACACCCACACACACACACACACCCACACACACACACACACCCACACACACCCACACACACACACACACACACACACAAACAGTATCCCTATCAGAGGCTATGGCCTCATTTGTCTTCATCTCAGTTATATTGTTATTTATCAGCCACAGTTATTTCTGTTATTGTTTTTAATTGTTACCATTATCATTACTACTTTATGTTATCTTTGTCCCATAAAAGAAAGAACACGTTCCTTCCTTTTGTTTTTTTTTCAAACAACTTATATTGAAAATGTTTATTCTTATGATAATCAGATGAAAATATTTATTCCCCTTTTACCACGTGAGTCAAAATACCTTGGAGGTTGACTCGTTCCCAACAATAAAAATATTTGAACATCATATTATTAATCGTATAATACCAGATATAATCGTCTAGGAAGGAAACCAGAATCAGGGAGAGACGGAAGAACAGCCTGGTAACAGTGGACAGAACGACGCAATGTGTTGTATGTGTACGTATATAGTACGTTTTCTTTGTAGGCCCACATACAAACAGTATATTCTGAACAAAGTATATAAAATAAGAAAATGTTGGAAAGCGGGAAGAGGTTACAGGTGTTTTCTATAAAACATGACTGATGAGAGATGACTGTCATCATGCCGATAGCACGGAGCCGATAACATTGGTGCCACTACGCTCTCATGTTATGTCGAGAATCAGATTAATTACTCGTAAGATTATTGTAGAGTGGTGGAAATTTAATGCCGATAACACATAAAAAACAAAATGAATGTTATCCTAATCGGTCTGAATCCGATATGATTGTTGGACGGAATGCATAAGGACAAATGTCTTGCCTGCATGCCAAAAAAATAAAATAAAAATAAAAATAAAAACTGTGCACGCAGTGGTTGTTAAACTGCTCAGCTTGATATATGAGTACCTGTTTGAACACACTGCTGCATCTACTGGCAACATTAGTTTCGTGGAATCAGTGTATGTAAAGTAAATATGCCGGATGTTTATAATTTGCTCGCAATTCGATTTTTAAAAGATGTCAAAACGATCTACTCGCTTGGAAATATGACCCACTGGAATATTATAATAGACCAGTAATCACTCTGAGAGCCATAATACACAAATGCAAAAAGCAGAAGCTATTAAATTATATGGCGAAATGGACGGTAGAGGGCAATAGGAATCATTTCGACAACATTGTGATACACCACCAGTAATAAAATACTTATAGACCTTGCGAAGGATTGGTCGGGATAGCTCAATCGGTACAGCGACTTGCCACGGGCTGGACGGTCTGGGGATCGAATCCCGGTGGTGACGAAATTGACGCACCCTTCCAGAGGAGGCCCTGGGTCCCACTCAGCCTCCTACACAATGGATACCGAGTCTTTCCCGTGGGTGAAGCGGCCGAGGCGTGGCGTAGAACTCCCCCATTTAGCACCGAGGTTAAAGAAAGAGTAGAGCTATAATCTACTCCCCCTCTGGACCTTCATGGCCTGTTCTAATGTGAACTTTATCTTTACCCAGCGAACTTCGAATCCAAACAAAAAAAAAACCCCACTCCCCCCCCCCCACCCCCGTTAAAGAAATATAAAAGGTAAACTGCTGAGTTATAAAGAAATAGTACTTCTTCCCTTCCCTTAGCAACAGTTAAAACCAGCTATCTGCAAGTATGTAATTTAGAATGTCATGCAAAATTACAGTTCACGGTGTTCAGTTGCAACCATAATTCAGTTTTTCCGTGAATTATATTAACTATTTTAATTTCAAACTCAATCAAAGACGTTGTTCTAAAATAGTTATCATTGAGGATAACAATATAATGTTTCCTCAATGTGTGTGTTTAGGCGCTTTCGCAAAATTGTGGAAAGCAGCTATTAGCTTTGTCATGTCTGTCCCTCTGACCGTCCGCATGGAACAGCTCAGCCCCCGCTGGACGAATTTTCATTAAATTTATTATTTGAATATTTTTCAAAAAAATGTTGAGAAAATTCAAGTGTCATTAAAATCTGACAAGAATAACTGGTACTTTACGTGAAGACCAGCATACATTTATGGTCAGATCTCGCTCAGTTCTTCTTAGGATTAAAAATGTTTGAGACAGAAGTTGTAGAGAAAATCAAAACACATATTTTATGTTCAATAACGTGTTTCTTTTTCAGAAATCTTGCAGCTTAAGAGACAGTGTGATAAATACTGAAAAGCCGGACTAGCCACAAGTGACAATAAGGCGCATGTACATTGGAATCTGGGTAACTAAGGCTACAGACACACACTCAAAATATGTATTGCTTATTTATGTTTTACTGACCGTGCTTCTCAGTATATTCCTAACAATTAACCAGCTTAATGCACAAATTCTTGTTTTATAATAAGTTTATTATATACCTCTACATGTTTCGAGCACTATTGTGCTCATCATCAGGAGATCAAAATTGTATTATACAGCAACTGGTATCATTACACCTGTAGGTGGCTATCCGGGCACAGGTTGAGAGAGGACACACAGGTGTGATGATACCAGACGCTGTATAATACAATTTTGACCTACTGATGATGAGCACAATAGTGCTCGAAACATGTAGATTCATATAATAAACTTATTATACAACAAGAATTTGTGCATTAAGTTGGTTAATTGCTAGGATTTTAATGCCTGTTGTTTTCCACTTCAACAATGGTTGCAGGAAAGCGTCTCGTTGCTAGTCTATACGTAAGTTGTTTGTCTTATTTATAATTATTGTGAGCCTAAGAATGACTTTTCGTAGGTCGAAATATATTTACTTTTACACACATAAACTGTGTTGTCGAAATACAGTTGTGTTTTGATTGAGCAATGTTTTGTGTGTTTGACTCATTATAAACTTCAGTGGATATGTAATAGCGAATCGTCCGGCATTTATGCCTATAGGTGGTGAACTGAAAACAGTATCGGATAGGGAGTATATGGGTCCTAAAGCAAGCAGGCCCAAAATTTGTGAGGAGATAATGGAAAGATCACGTAAATATCAAGCAGAATAGTGAAAATCGGGCTTATCTCCTATGGGATGTACATTGTAATTGTTGGGGTTTTACGTCTTACTTTTTTTATATCTTTAAGTGTCAGACGAAATGTGAGGAGGTAATCTCTAAACGTGACTGAGAAGCTGTCAGTGATAAACCTTGTACGATATGCTACAAACACGTACATCAAGCGTGCATTCAAGCTGACGATATAGCAAATCATTTTTTGCTCTTAAAACCTTATCTGGACATGAATACAAAAATCTGACAGAGCAGAAGTTAAATGCATGACATTTGTAGGGTTAATCGAGAAGTGTCCCAGATATAGGATTTATTGTGTACTGAAGACACCTGTTTTATAGGCGCTGTTAATTTTTTTTGTAATAAAGATAGGCATTATACTTAGAAGTGGAATGAACTTTAGTCAGTTTGGAGGAAAGTTTATCTGCAGCATTTGTGATGAGCTGCAGATACAAATTTTTGCATCATACGAACACCATAACTTTTTCATAATTCAAATTGCAAGCCAGAAATACGTTCTGCATTTGTTAAATAAACGCGTGAAATTGATGAGTGATGCGTTTCAACATTACGTGTATTTATTTGTTTGGTGTTTTTATTATTTTTTGTTCAAATATCCAATAGTTGTTTTGACTATTATTATGCTTTAAATTCCAAAAACAGTTTTGCATGAACAGAAAATCATATATAATAATACAAGGTTTTCTTAAACATCAATTTCTCATTAGATTTCTGCGTTTTACATTAGATTATTATTAGAGATGATTTTACATTAGATGCTATTTTCTGTTCTCCAGATCTGAGGTATTTTCAGATAAAAATAATTTGGCGTTTCATCTGTATTTATTTTCAGGCGCTTTCGCCAAATTACCAAAAGCGACTATTAGCTTCTTCATGTCTGTCCGTCCTTCTGTCTGTTCGTCTGTCCATACGCATGGAACAACTCGGCTCTCAATGAAAGGATTTTCATGAAATTTGATATGTCTGTTTTTCGAAAATATGTCGAGACCATTCAAGTTTCATTAAAACTTGATAAGAACAACGGGTACTGTACAGCACGACGTGTGTACCTTTGTTATAATATCTCACAGAATTTTTCTTAGAGTGAGAGATGTTTCAGACCAAGTTGTAGATAAAATAAAAACAGTTTAGATTCAATAATGATTTTAAGAAAATCGTGCCTCTTATATAATAATGTGGAATAGACTGGTAGAGGCAGACGTGACGCAGATGACAAAACCTGCTGCCATCGGGTGTCGAACCAATTGCAGGTAATCCGAGGCTACAAACACACACTCAGAATATGTAACACTTATTGCTTTTCCACGCCAACGTTGGTTTCGCGAAAACGCCACACTGTTATGTTTATATGTACGTTGCCTTTCTTGTTAAACAATGCTTAATTTGTAGACAATGGATTATAAAATCACAAGAGTTGTCAGTTTTGCTCGTCTGTATCAGTGGCAGCACATTTCATGTTACGCGCTGTAATTAAAATTATTTTTGTAGTTGGGTAAATTCCTTAATAAAAGGAATAAATAAGGTTATGTCCGTTTTTCAAAATTTAAAACAAAATTTGTGTGCTCCAATAAAACGTAAATGGATTCAAAGGCAGATGCAGTTATCTAAGCACAAATTGAAGCATGACGTCAGATTTTATTACATGACACCTGTAGTGTCAATCGTTATCCTTCGGAAAGTGCATAAAAATCTAAATTTTCCCGGGGTTGACAGGGCCATCATCGTATATTTTGTGACAGTGTAATGGATTTTCAGTTCTGTAACATGAGATCTGCTCAGGGAAGATTATCTCTGTACACAGAACATGTACTGTCCTTTGGTAGGCGTAGAAACTGGTACTTATATAGCACAAATCTGTAATTGTCGATCCAAAATGTAGGGAACATTTGATAGAAAATTTTAATAAAAATCGATGACAAGGGAAAACATATCTGACGCTATTTGCTCAGGCAATGGAGTGAACTTCGCTTTTTAAATACGGTCGTGTACGACTGGGAATACAAATAAGAATACAGTGCTGTAGACCAGGTACATTATTTTGTATGTGTACGAGCACCTGTTGCAGTTGATGAGAAATACCGTGAGCTCTTGATTTCAGAGGTCTACTGGCAAAGAGAGAGAAGAATGCGATTGTTGTGAAAAAGAGGGCATAAGTAGAGCTTCTACGGCAGTCCACACCGTAGGACTCCCCGTAGAAAGAAACTTTACAAGAGCGCTTATTGACGAGGAATTGTGGCTGTAGGAAGGTTGGATATTTTAAATTATATGTGTCCATGTTAGAAGGCAAATCCCACCACCAAATTGAAACACGATCTACGAAGACCATATATTGCTAATTTCCATTTCCTTTTTTCATTTTTAATGTAGAAGAGAGAATTGTTTTGCAAAGCTGAAGCTGTTTAAATGAAACATACTTTGTAATGAGTTCAGCGGAAATATCGACGTAATTTTAAATTTTTTTTATAAAAATAGTAGCTATGCGTGATTTCAGGCTTCCACCGCCAAGTAGATGAGAATTGTGCTCTTCTGGGTTGTTATGCAGCGAGTAGCGGTAATAACCCAGAAGAGCGCAATTCTAAAATATGCTGGCTATTCAGATCGTTGAAAGTAAGTCTCAAAATGTCAGGAATAACTGAGCTGAAAATACTAGGTATCATAAACATTAACCTCTTAAAGGCTCAACGTATTCTGCTTTATATAAGGAATCAGTCCGTACCGCGCTGTAAACACTTTCCACCATGGTTATAAAAACCAATTAGTTAATGATGTATATAGCAAACGTCGCTGTCTGTTGAGATACTTACAAAGCATTCAGCGTGAAGTTAGCACCATGTAGAATTTTTGAATATTAAACCTGGTGGTACGTAAAGAAACCGCAAGGCTTTAAAAGTTTAAGTCCTTTTAACGTACATTTACTGAACGTAGCTGCTAAGATATTTCAAGTTGTAAACTGTAAGTGAAGTTTAAAAAAAAAACCTTAAATTCTCTCCAGTATTTTAAATTCTCGCTTTTATTAATTTTTATATGTACATGTATTTAAGCTCGTAGCAATTACTTTGAAACCTTAGGCAGCGTGTTTTCCGTATGAATTTAAGTGTAAATACAAATATTTATTTAATTCGAATCGACTTATTTTGTAATTGATATTTTAAAGTACACAGTTCCAAATTCGATGTCTTCATCACATTGAAGGCACAGTGATTCATGTTTATTATGAATGAAATTATTTTTTAATTTTATTCTCTGCAAATAAATGTTTTGTTGGTCATG
>Ga0123352_10005239_pt1 | contig 19440 bp, 13 predicted proteins | sample TergutLab28metaG_FD_89700 | JGI IMG/M metagenome (GOLD analysis project Ga0123352, IMG submission 89700) | Labiotermes labralis P1 segment gut microbial communities from Petit-Saut dam, French Guiana - Lab288 P1 | ecosystem: Host-associated > Arthropoda: Insects > Digestive system > Gut ... | reverse complement strand
TTGGCTTATGAATAGTCTGAAATCTTTCAAGGAAAAAATCCAATAAGGGTTGAATTTTGAAAAGCCTGTTAGTTGATTGTTGCAGAAGTTCATTGTTATTGAAATGTAAACACCACCAAATTTCTTCAAATCTATTACGGCTCATAAGTTTCCTGAAGATAGGAGTATCTAAAAATGGATCCGTAGACCAAAAATCCTTTAGTTTATCTTTCCTGACTTACCCCATTAGAATAATTATTGAAAAAAAATTTTTTCGTTTCTGCTGCAGTGGCATCTGACCATTTCAACCCCTTAGAACCAGTAACATACTTTTCCTGATTTTGTAAGTAATATAGATTCGTTTCCTCACACAACATATCAAAGAATGTGTCTCCAAGTAATAGCCCTGTTACTTGTGATACTTTCGTCGGGTCAGGGGGAATTTGTTTCACCCCTGGGTTTCCGGTAAATGGCCCTAAATTTGGTGTTTTATCTGTTTTTACCCATGTGGAAACCACCGAATCTAGTGTTTCATCGTCGTCACTGTCACCTTCGTTTGCATATTGTTCACTGTCACTGTAACTCAGTAAAGGATGCACAATTTTGTTTTGCTGTTTCCAATAATAGAAGAGTCACTGTCACTATCAGCGTCTTCAGGAACATCAGATAATGTGTCTGCCAACAATTCTGCTGATATCTGAAGTTAGGATAAAACCACTTTGTACTTAACCACATCCTATTAAGTTTGTTGTTTGCTATCATTCAACCTTCTGACAGCGAGTAAGTCTGACCCACCGAGTGTCATTAAATGTATGATCCTGATCACGGTGATTTTAAAACAACAACAGTTTGCTGGGATGTGACATCTCAGAAAACACGAATCCTCAGCTCTGGCACTGTAAGAACCTTAAATCTCACACTTGTGTAACTTTGCAAGATTTGAGGTTCTTATAGTACCAGCGCTGAGGATTCAGTTCTTCTGGGATGAGGCACCGTGTTAGTGGGCAAATAGTTTCACTGTTGTGAAGGTCCATGGCTCCATCCTTGAGCGTAGTCAGCTCATGTCAATGAAGGCAGGATGCAGTCAACCTGTAGCACAGTGTCACCTTGCAGAAGACTCGTGTTCACTGTGTTCTTTTGTTTTTATTTTAATTCAAGATTTAAGATTTTAATTCTATGTTTATAAAAAGCCAACCAGATGCAACAGTATGCAGATATTTATTTACTGCAAAGTCACTACATGTTTCAGGTGTCACAGCACCCATCATCAGGAGTACTAATTAATTCTGTTTTTAACAGGATTATGTTTTGTATGTAATAGGTCAAGTGAAAGCACTGCATGTGGTAGCAGTGGGAATCATCGCAAGTCAAACTCATTGGATGCTAGTAGTGGTGTAGATGGTACAGCAGGAAGGAAGACAAATAAGCCTCTTGTTCCACCTGTAAGGGAAAGGTAATTGGATGATACATGTGTTGAATTGGGTGCTGTGGCTTGAAGATGTATCTTTGTACTTAGACATGTAACTGCTGTGTTTTGTTTAAGGCACATCCTCCATTACTAGAATTTTCTACACTTTTTTTTGTTTCTGTGGGACTACAATTTTATCGATACCTTACTGTACCAGCTGTCATAAACATCAGTTTACGGAGTTATTGCACAACTTACCTGTGATTATTTTCTGTCACAGTATTTTTTATTTGTACCAGTTGGTTGACAATTTATACAGTTTTTTGGCTACTTGTTGTTACTTTCTGCCCTTGGTTGGTTGTAAAGAAAGGAGTGCTTTTCTGGAAAACGAGTACCATCTCAGAAAATGACTTAATCCTTTTCTTTTAGAATTAAATGCATGGTAGTACCAGCAGAAGACCAGAATGTAAATTAAATTTTCATAAAGAAAGTCAATTAAATGACATCATCTTAGTCTGAAATTCTGTGTTGAGCATTGTACTTACAACCTTCCCTTTTCACTCCCTCACCTGGTTGATGCCTCAGGTGGTGATGAGGTCAATTCTTGATTGTGCACTAGTGGGTACTCTTTCACCTACTGTAACAGATAATGTTTATCCACATGGGGATAAGCAAGGAAGTCTCAAAGAATGGCTGGCTGCTGTATTGAGGCTAGAGATGAGCTCTATTTAAGAGAATATCATGGCCAAGATTAGCACAGTGTACTTCACTCGTGATGCTGCTGCTGCTCCAATATATGACACAGAATTTGATTAATAAGGAGGCATTTACTGTTATCCCTTTTTGATACCTCTGTGTGTGAAGTTTTATGAGCACCTTCAATTTGATGTGGAATTTTGTGGTACTGCCATTTCCTAGTACTGACCAAACTTTAAAATTGGCTGATTGGGAAGCTAGAATTCACCAGTAAAGAAGCCTGTTGTAGTAGTGTGTAGCACCAGAAAGGTTAATTAAGCACCATGCCATGAAGATGTACAGGAAACTGGAACTGTAGCTTTACACATTCTTCACTTCGATACTAGACCAAAGTGAGGAGTCATTCATCAACCCCGTTACTCCAGACATTGTCTGGTACCTGCTGGACAGATATCTGGGTAACACCTGAAGGCTGTCTCTTTTGCTGCCAGGATTAAAAAATCATACAGTTTTTGCCTGCTTTGTCACTGTATTTATTGTAACTGTGTGTTGTACAACACTGCAGCGTGGCCGCATTGTTGAGGATTCAAGGCTTGTGGAATGTCACACATTGTGCTGCATTGCAAGACGAATTCTTCGTGCACTACTTGACACTGAATATGAAGGTGCGCATGACCTTCCAGGGCACCACTCACCCAGTGACATAGTGTCACGCCCAAGAAGACTTGAATCCTCAGCAGCATCACTGATAATCTCTAATATCACGGACACCTTGTTCTTTAGTATTGCTGTATGTCTAATAAAAAAATATGTTTGTTCTGGCAACTGATGCAACTGTTTTTCAACAGATTCCGTTGCATTGTGCCTTATCCTCCCAACAGTGAAGTTGAACTAGAGCTGTGGGTTGGAGATATAATTTATGTGCACAAGAAGCGTGACGATGGCTGGTACAAGGGCACACAGCAACGTACGGGCCGCACCGGACTCTTCCCAGCCAGTTTTGTGGAGGGATGCTGAGATTCCCCACCCTGCATGATGGAGTCTTGCATCTAACCCAGCAACAAGCAAAATGTGTGGAAGGGTTGTGAAAGCTTGGCGAAGTCATGCATTGGGTTTATAAATGAATGAATAAATGTCTGTACAGGTACTGTGCGTCAGGCAGGTAAGAAATACATTGTGATGGGTTCTTCAGTTAGCGCATACAGTTATGTACGTGTCATGTGGTTTGGATTTTGCGCACTAAAATTTACAGGCTTGGCTATACCATTAGGAACTAAATATTTAAATTTTGCTTTTTCTCATTAAAATGTGGGAGAGAAACTGAAGAAATAAAGGTTATAATAAATATGATTCAGAGGGCTGGAGCAGTTGTGCAGTGAGTTCTTCTTCAGGTACCCAAAAGAAAGAAGAATAAATGTTAAGTCTTATGATAAACACAAAGAGTCAGCCACATGTGCACATGAGTTGTTGAATTAAGAACCTTTTATTTCCTTTTTGACACACATTGACCTTTATTAGGTCATCATCAGTGGGACTTGTTTAGAAAACAGAGGTCATATATTAAAGTTTACATCTGTCAGATTAAAATAGTTACACATACCGTACATGTACATCGGTATCAAAGCGTGTGTGTTCATGTGAGATGTGCTAGTTATGTTGTCCTCATGTTTATCCTTTCTTGAACATTTTGTATTGTAGATTGATGTATGCATTCTGTTCTGTACGTTGCAAGCCTCAGTGGATACAAAAAATAACAATCAGTTAAAAAGTACAAAACATGAGTTCTGTTGGTATCCTTGTTGTGAACATTATGTAGAGTCACGTGTATTATACAGGTACATAATGTGTACAGTTGTATATTGCTATTATGTTCTGTTGTCCGTGTATCACTGCATTGCTGTTGATATACCATAGTCATCATTGTATTGGAAGCAGTACAGAATTGTAGCTGTGTGGGTTGTGGTGTTGAGTCACCAAATAAATGGGGTCCTTGTATTACTGCAAAGTAGTGAGATATGTGTTTACCTCCTTTTTTGCCATACGTGAGGACAGCATTCTGCTTTTTCGATTCCATGCTGATAGCAATTTTCCTCTCCTTCATGCTTTGATACAAATGTGTACACAGGTATATAGTTTGTAACTCTTACTTTCACTGATGTAAACTTTGGTATTTTATGTCTTTTTTTTTTTTCCTAAAAAAGCCTCCATGAAGATGAACTCATAAAGGGTTGAAATGTATCGGAGAAGAAGCAGGCGGTTGTTGGTTCTGCAGCCCCCATGTACTGTGTTGACTGTTCATGATTTATTTGTTTGATGTGTTTGTGGTTGATCACACTGTGTTGCCAGATCAGTTTCAGTCCTTTCCACTCCTCAGTGTCTGGCGGCTGGTTATAGATACTTGGCAGAGGTGCTAGTGAAACATGTTAATGCGAATTGTTACTCATGGCACAGAATGTTATTATTGTGGTTTTGTTTGATGTATTGGTGTAATTTCATGGATAGGTACTGACATGTAGGAAAGACCTTCGCAGAACTGGGGGCAGCAGTTTTCTCCAAAATGTTGGTATGTATCTACCACTGTACATACTGTCACATCCCAAGCCATAATTGTATCAGAGTTTGCCATGTATTAATACTGTTCGTGTGCATTTTGTCTATTGCTCCCATTTTAAAACCAATGTGTTTTGGAAATCTCCTCAATTTCTTTGTCAGTTGAATGGAAGCTTACATTGCTGAGTTCCCAGTTTAAGCTACTTGCAAACAGTAACTTCGAGATCTTAAGGTGACTTTCAGTATAGAGTCTAACTGCAAGCATGTAGGGCTGTGCAGAATACTGATTGGGATTGCTCTGCTTTGGCTTTGCCCACTGGAGGCACAAGAGGGGTGTCAGGTTAGTTGGTTGCAGGTAGTTGCAGAGCGCAGATCGCTCTTTTTTTTTTTTATCACCACTAAACAAAGAAAAGTTCTTTCTTGCATATTTGCACTGTAACTTGGAGCAATCAAGGTCAGGCAACTGCAGTGTTAGCCGCAGTCAGGGATGTGAAGTAGTGCACGGATTTGGAAGTGCAAGTCCAAAGAGGCATAAAATGGAATAAAAATGATGTACTGAGTTAAAGACACAAAACAATTGCAGAAAGATTGGTATTACCATTTCCATCATATTTTCTTCCTCCACCTGATTGTGCCATGATCCCCACACCTGATTGTGCTATGATCCCCATGCCTGATTGTGCTATTATCCCCATGCCTGATTGTGCTGTGATCCCCACGCCTGATTGTGCCATGATCCCCATGCCTGATTGTGCTGTGATCCCCATGCCTGATTGTGCTGTGATCCCCATGCCTGATTGTGCTATGATCACCACACCTGAGTGTGCTATGATTCCCATGCCTGATTGTGCTATGATCCCCACACCTGATTGTGCTATGACCCCATGCCTGATTGTGCTATGATCTCCATGCCTGATTATGCTGTGATCCCCATACCTGATTGTGCTATGATCCCCACACCTGATTGTGCTATGATCGCCACGCCTGAGTGTGCTATGATCCCCACACCTGATTGTACTATGATTCTCACACCTGATTGTGCTATGATCGCCACACTTGAGTGTGCTATGATCCCCATGCCTGATTGTGCTATGATCGCCACGCCTGAGTGTGCTATGATACCCACCCTTCTTGTACATCAAGGTCTGCACATGCAGGTGCTGTAAGATTGTGATCAGACACCAACACACTGGTTTTAAAAAGTTGGAATTATGAACACAAAGTCTCCAAGCTCTTAATCAATCATGATCAGGAAACTTTAAACTTACTGAGGAGTTGTCCTCGTTGTTGTGGGAAGGGGAGTGAAGGAAGCATTCTGATTTCTGCACATTCTTTTTTGTTTAATAAAAACAGAGGTTGCCGCAACAAATTAGACGGATGCGGAACTCACGTGCTGTAATTGTGAATTAAAGTGAACAGATGCGCAATAGATATGGTAGCATGATTTATGTCCAAGCAAAGTATTTCTTGTCTGAGCAGATGAAGTATCAAGCATGCCTCAGGTATGGGCAGTCAATGATGTGTTCATTTGGTGAGATTTTTTATTAATATACAGATCTTATGAGAAGCAGAAATTTACAGTTGGTGCTCAATATTACATTTGTCATGTTATTTGAGTGTGGTACTGATGAACTGTTGACATAAGTTAATGCCACATTGAAGTGAATGTTGCGTTATTTGAGAACTCTGCTACTAATGTGTGGAACTTATGAAGTTGTAAATTTTTTTTTTATGTATTTATTAATTGCACGGAGGCCACAGAAAGATTTCCCATAGATTATTGCTCCTGCATATCTTCCTGCAACTGTTGTGTTGTCTGCTGGTCCCCCACTCCCAGGTCTTCCTTATATATCCATGCAATTATCTAGCCCCAGGGTAGCTCGTGCATACTATGCGTAGCAACTGGGCTACAGGGTAGACAGGCCAAGGTTCAGATCCCAGCAGAGGAGAGAGATTTTTCTCTCCTCCAAAATGTCCAGACCAGCTCTGGGGCACAGCCAGCATCCTGTTCAGTGGGTGCTGGCGTCATTTCCCTGGAGTAAAGTGGCCGGCATATGAAGTTAAGATTGAATGGAGGTATACCTCTGTTCGCCTCTGTGGCTTTATGGCATGGAATGGGACAAAACCTTACCCTTACCTTTTAGTATCTAGCCATTGGGGTCACAGGAATATTGGCAGTGATAACTTGGCTGGTGGTCAACTGGACAGAGCTTGAGAGACTTACTGCATTAGGTGGGAAGGAGTCTGAAGCTGCATCAGCCATGTGAGTTCTTTCTGTGTCCTCATGACAGTAACAAGCAGAACTGTGACACAGTTGTGAAGAGTTCAGTTTTGTGTTGCCATGTAATTTAAGTTTGCTGCTTATATGTGTGTGATTTTGGAACTATGACTAATTAACTGTGTGTAGTAGACCAAATTATGATTCCGGTAATTGTAATGTAACTTCCTTGTATGTTTGAACATTACATTGGTAAGAGATTACAGTTGGCTTTACATGCATTAACAATATGCACTGTCATGTAAATTGTTATAATTGATATGTATAATTGTAAGGGTGTTAGGTCAAGCAATGTGCAGCATTAATGACATTGCTTATGGTGTTCAAATCAGGGTAATAAACCAGGCTTCGCTTTCTCATTATTGAGGACTGACAACCAAAGGACGGTGGAATTGTGTACTCTAGCCAGAGCTGGGGATACAGTTTGTAGCATATAGAGTCAGAATTTGTACTGTACTGTAGTTAAGTATGACCAAGTTCACAATGAATATGCTGGTGTTTCCCACAGAAATTTTCGTTTACGTTACAGGGTATTAGAAGTCAAGAGTTGCTCTGTTTTACACGCAGGTATATTCTTTGATGAAGAGATTTGTAAGCCAAATGACAACACTTAGTTTCTTTCCTATTGCATCAGCTTTGTATACTCCATTTCCTCGCTATATACACCACAGTCACACAACTGGTTCTCTGTTGACTGTTGGGATGACGGTGGTCTATGACATGTCATTCTGTCATCTGACATCTCTAGTTCTTACAGCCATATTGCTGAAGATCCAAGCCTTCTGGGGTGTTGCGCTGTTTCACCAGGCTAGTAGTTTCTAACATTGGCAGGCCCGGCAGTGTAGTGCTTTATAATGCTGCGAACTGCACCACCATTGACAGTGTCACATCCCAGAATACCTGATTCTCAGTGACACCTTGGTATAGTTCAGGCATGCACCACCACTTCAAAGAAACCTGCAACTCTGAAGACAGAAGCAGCAATATCCTCCATAATGTTGGTGTGTGTCTAGCACAGAATTTTTTTACCACATTTGTTATGCATACAGTAACTTTTGTTTTAAAGAACATGGAAGGTTTCAGGTTATCATGGCACACAGTGTCTTCAGGGGTGTGACACCATGTATGTTGCTGGCAGTGCACCCTGTTGTTTCAGAAGATCATGCTGCCTCCATTGTCAGGGAGGGCAAATAAACTCTGAAGCAGGTTTGAGTTTCTCATGGTAGTTAGTATCAAGGTATGTTCTCCTGTGATGTTTTGCCATATAATTGGTAGGTAGATACCCACATTTTAGGGGAAAGTTCTGCCCTGAAGGTGGAGGCAGCAGGAAGGTGAAAAATTTCAGTGTACTTGTTCCAGGCTATTTGGTGTCAAATTGTGCGAGTACGTGGTTTGGTTTTGGTCACAGACGTTCATGTAGTTTTGATACCTGTACAAGAGGGTTTAGATTTTTTTGTGGGAAGTGTGTCATAATGAAATTGCTGTGTGAATATTTATATTGTGCGTCTCTTGATATTTTTGTATATGACACAACCATTAGTTGAGAATACAAATAAGAATTAAAGATGTGTATAAATTTTTGTGTTTGCATTAAATAATGTGGCAGTGATTGTGTGCACATAATTTTGGATATGAGTGTTTTAAAATAATGTTAAAATTTTATCTCTCAACCTCATAGTACTTGTAGTTACCCGAATTCTTCAGAAGATATTATGTATATAGACACAAGAATGTTTTGTTGGTGTGCATGAGAAATAAAATTATTGAAATTCATACAGATAGTGACATATTTATGAGTAAAATAGATATGGAATGTTGCAATATCTTTTTGTGTTGTATGTTTGGCTTAGTAACTTCTCTTACAGTTTCTTTACATGCTCACTACATGACTTAGCAATCTGTGATTTTCAGAATCTGTATTTTCCTTGTTTATCATGTGTTCAAATAACTCACTATGTGGATGTTTTCTAAATGTTGCAGATTGTACGTTTTGATTATTGGATAAGTATGAGAGTGGTTTAGACAGTCCCACTGATAGACAACATAATATACACAAGAATTAAAAATTTTGTAATTTGAAGCTGTGTTCTTTGCACTATTGAATAGATACAGGTGTAAGTAAATATATAGCAGTCTCAAAACTTTTCTGCTGCAGTGTGTGTTAATAGGTGGAGTGATGACTGGTGAATGGATGGAGTTGGTAAATGTAATGGAGGGGGATCATGTTCATCACTGCCCATGTTCGTGTGTCTTTAGTCATATCATGTCCAGCCGGAGGTCTGAGCATGCCATTTGAATGTGTGTTATTGGAAAAGAGATGGTTACCATTTTTGTGATGGGGCACCATAATATGGAGCTGTCCCCTGTGCCCTTTTGCTATGGAGTCATTTGCAGAAGGCATGGAACTGTTCTTATTTGGCATTTTTGGTTCTCACATTGTTGTTGCTGAAGATTCAGGTCTTCAGTGATGTGATGCTGTCTCGTTGGGTCAGTAGCTCCTCAAGTTGGCAGTGGATTGTCCTTTGGAACATCAGGAGCTACATGCTAGGAGACTATATCATTCTCACCTGTTATTTCTGTTGCTTCTTTAGTACTTACATTGCTGACATCATGTGAAGGAGCAGAATGACCAATCACAGATGCGTGGGCTGTTCACAAGCAATGGTATAACTGGAAGGTAGAGCACAAAATTTTGTTTATGCCCAGGACACTGTGCTGAAATTTCCCCGAATATGGCATTTTATGATGTTCCATTCACACTCTTTTTCAGTCATGTGTTGTTTGTATGACAAGTCTTGACTCACCAATATTAAGGAAATTAATTTTGTTCTTCAGCAAGTGGTCCATATGGGGGAGAAGAGAAATGAGTACAGGGTTTTGGTAGGAAGACCTGAGGCATAGACCATATGTAAGACCTATGCATGGATGGGAGGTTAATATTAAATTGGATCTTAAATTTGATCCATGGAGGCAGTTTTAAGTGCTATCTGCCATATGAATGTCTTCAGTGTAACCTCCATCTTCCAAAACAGATGGTGCTAACCACTGCCATGTGTATACATGTGCCAAATGGACAGTTTTGTCCAATATTAGATCTGTAGTGATATTGAACTGTGTGGTACATTTGCAGCACTTCACATGCATATAAATGTTGCATTTGCTTACTGTAAATTTCAAAGGAATGTTGCATTTGGGCCTAATGTGAGGGTGTATTGGAACATGCTGCCTCAAGTTTCCTACAGTGCCATAGTCAATACAATCTGAAACTGAGTAATGCAGTTTCATGCCATGGCAACTTTACTTTATTTTACTAGGTTTGAAGACTGTTTCATTTTGTATTACAAATAGAACATATTTTAGAAACATTTCCAGTTAATGAAATGTTATGTTCAGAATACCAGTGATGTGCAAGGTCCAGGGACCCATTAATCCAAAGTGTAATATAATTAGAATCCAGAATTGAGTACTGTGTGATTCAACATCAACAGATTGGAATCATTCTTTGGTTCAATTGAACACACAGTTGAAGTTCCTGAACACGCTTATAACACAGGAACCCTGAGCATCACTGATATCCATTACAATTGAATTTTTTAAGTTTTCTGTCTGAAGAATTCTCATTGAGTAAAGTGATAAGATATTAAGACTCCTCGGATTTTGCTGTGTAAGGCTGTAAGCATTATTATTGTAATAAAGATGGCCTGTTGCTTCACATACAGAAGCTGAACTTAGCAAAGTCCGTATTTTATGTGACCGTGCCTCGGGTGCAGATGGGTTATTTGAAGTGATGCCAGCTGAACATGGAGCCTACTCATAGCTGCATTGCTGCATAGTGACTGATGGTGCCCCTGCTCTGCTGTTCTGATTTCTGTGTTCAAAAGCTATGTATTTATGATAATGTTTGTAATAAATTATAATGGGTCATTTAGTAGAGATCATTCATGGCATACTCATTGATGAAGCAGGAAGTTGAGTATTCAAGTCTTGCGGAAGGTGCTGCTATATTGCTGTCCATTTGGTTCAGAGCTGCTGGAAGAGTTGTACTGTCTCCATGTTTAGGGCCAAGCAGTTCGAGAAATTCTTGCACTGTGTGACCCTGAAGATGAAGGCAGTATGATCCTTCAAAATGTTGGGAAACACCCAGTGACACAGAGTCAAATGCCAGAAGACTGAAATCCTGATGTTAGAGCTGTGTGCCAGATCGCTTTGGACCGCATTATAGATTACAGTAGGCTTGGTACTCACTACATTGAGAACCCCCAAATCTCACAGAATTCGCCATGCCAGATCATGTCTGACAATGTCAGTTTGTTATGGTAAGTGTATAGATACGTCTGCAGTAGTGTGTGATTAATTGGGGCTGCAAAAATTGTCACAGAGTTGGGGATTAGTTTTGAATGTAAAACCCTTATTTGGTGCCAACTTATGAAATGCCAGTAATAAAAATATATAAAATAATGTCAAAAAGCGTGCAAAGCATACAGGAGTGTTTTATTATTATTATTATTATTATTATTATTATTATTATGATAAAGGAGTATATTGGTGTCATGGAGCACAAAAGCAACCACCCTAACTGATTTTGACAAAGCTTGACTGAGCTCAGAGTGGTCTGTGCACTAACAGGAGGAAGCAGGAGGAAACTGATTTGCCAGCTATGTGGTATCACTCTTACTCACCATAATCAGTCACAGAGGTTTGAAATAATCATATTAAAATGTTTGATAATCAGTGGTCAAAATCCTGAGGGCCATGGACATTGAGACTTGGCTGTGATTTGTTTCTTCTAGCTTCATGGTATGCAGCTCAGTTCATTAATATAGTCACCCAGATGAGCTTCTCCTTTTCTTAAAAGAACCAATTTCTAGAAAAAAATTGTGATTCATGTGTGGCAGATGTTTTTATCTCTTATTGCTCAGCATTGCCACTTTTCTGTTAGCACATAAGGTCTTTCATTAGCAACTTAATAATGTTCAAACAAGGAGCAGGGTTGCCAATGGGATAATTGATGAGGATGCATGAAGAATCATCATCAGTTGCAGCATGGGCAGTTGCATGCTTACTGCCTTCTTTTGTAATTCCAGTTTTGGCTATTAGACGCATATCACTGATTTTGTTGCAAGTAGCTGAGATTAAGATAAAGATGGTAGCCATCCATAATTGACCACTGAAGACGCACGCAATATGCAGTATGGTGTAGAGCACAAACATTAGGTTTATATTCCTAATGAATGTTTCAGCCAAACTGGACCATCATAAAGGAGAACACACAAAATACTAGTAGAAATTCTGTAAGTTTTACATTAAATAGCTATTGCCTTATGTCAGTTGACCTATTACAGAATAAACTGTACGTGCGTATACTGCCAAAATGATAAACAGTATGTTACAAACAAAATGCACAAATTGCTGATCACAGCCATATGTTTTGACCTACATGGCCATCTTCAGGGAAATTACTTGGGATATTACATGTGGGCAATATGGAAAGTTTTCTCACTGAAGATCGCCATGTAGGAACCAAAAAAAAAAAGCTCATTTAGTGTCTTGGTAACATTATCATTCAGTCTGTGGCACATGGTGACAAAAGAGCATTATGGAACTGGCAAGAGTATGTCATCTCAATATTCCCAGTCCCAGATGTGTTGTATTCTGTAACATGCCAGCTGATTTAAGACTTTTATTGTATTACTCAAGTAATTTATACTTTGTATTCTAAATGATCTTGTCAGTGATGACCCATCCTGTCCCAGATGTGTAGGAAGAATATAAAATACTTTGTTTTTTCATTGTGCAGTGTATTGGTCTTTATTGAAGCATTATGTATACAAGTGCACAATGAAAGATGGATAAATTTAAGTTTGTAGGCATCCTTTGGTATTTTGAATATAATGTCATTTTACCCAAATTCTTGTCTATGTAAATTCTAAATTAATTTAGAAACACATTTATCTTGATGTCTGGCACAAAAACAAGTATGATTACCTTATTCACCTTATGAAATTGAGTGGTCAGGTGAATTGCTGTTGTATTCAGTACCCTACTGCTGCCTCATAAGTGTACCTTCACATCTGCCAAGTAGTGCACCCCCTTTTGGCATTAAAATAGAGCTACAAAAGCCATAAATTGAGTCACTTAAACAAGATATAAAAAAGTTAATGAGTAGTAATCATTGTACTGCTTGTTTAAAATACGTACAGTACTCTGTCATTACAGTATAATGCTCTATGTCATTATTACAGTCATTATGTGTGTGTGTGTGTATATATATATACACAAACAAACAGCAGGGATGGATAGAGAACCTCAGAACAAAACAAAAAAATGTAAAAGGAACAGATTCAGCAAATTCTTATGTGGTGGTCAAGTGAGGTGCATTATGGTGCACATAACTGATGGGGATGGTTAGAAAACCTCGAAATGAAACTACTAGTTTCTTTGATACAACAGTCACGCATACTTTGCACCATTTAATGGCTCCTCCACCTGCTGGTGATATCTCACTAGCATTCTTTCTAAGGAGTTTTGTTCTGAAGTTTCATACCCATCCATGTTTGTGTGTGCAGTTGTTGTGTATATATGTATTTCAGTGACTTATGGTCATTTCTTATCTCACACTTCATGATGGGTAATTTCAAGAAGACTTTAGTGAAAGTGAAACTAGTAATTCATACCTGATTGTGACATGTTATTTCTCATAACAGAATTGTTGGTACTTATTATAGAAGTTTAATGTTTTGAAGAGGAATTTTATCACTAATAAGGTATGTCTCTTTGATCATTTTGTGATTTAGGCTGACCCCACATTCTGCGTTTAAACCATTCTGTTTATGAAATATTGCCACATCGGTGGAAATAATATTGGATTTTATTTCATCTTAACACCTTGCCGACCGGATGGTCATGTAATTAAATATCCCCAGTTCTCAGACATTTTAAACACTTTTGAGTGTTCAACCCCATAACATATTCTTGCTCGCACACTGTACATAATGCTCCTGAGCCCGAGACTTCAGAAACTGCATATAGATAGTCTGGTTGTTCATCACTGAATGGTATTTCTCAAAACAAGACCCTTTGTGAAGCAGAACAACACAGACTTTACAAATGTTTCTAGTTTCACTTTGCTCCTTATGTGCAGCATACACTTTGCACTGTCTTGCAGGATACTTCTTTTCTCCCTTCGCACCACCAACAATTTTTTTAAGTTTGCGTATTCTGAAATCACTAGAAAGTCTGCCTGGTGGTTCCTGTTTAGGCCCCCTTCTCTGGCAATTGAAAGTCATCAGAACTTGACTCACTTTGATTCTGGACTTCTGATATCCAGGACCTTCCTACCTCGTGCAGGAAGTTCTTGTACTTTACTTTGTTTGTATTTAGTGTCCTGTACACCAAAAATGCATTGAAGAGCACACAGTTTAGCAGATATAGTTCCACCTTTTTTTGATCAGTTTACAGTTTTCTTCAGAACTGAGTAATTACTGAGGTACTAGTCTGCCCTGTCCACGTCCTTTATGAATTTATTGTACAGGACAACAGCACAAGGCTTCTTTATTTCCATGTTTGTTTTCCTGTCTTTCCTCCCTTTGTTTACAATTGTTGCATCATGGATCATACCTATCATTCACCCAAGTCTTGTCCTTCCACACTTGCACCATTATGTCACCATTCCTCCGGAACGCTGACTCATAATCTCACCAAATACTTCCATTTTATTAGTAATTAGTATAATAAAGTTACTATTGAAAAATATAATTTTCAATTTATAGTGGTTCTTAAGGTCCATTTCGATCATCTGTTCTTATTTAATAGCATTAATTTGCTGTAAAGTTCTTTACTACAAATATCCTTCAGAGGTATACATCATAGTCATTTACAAGTGTCCAAAGAAGTCAAAAGTGAACAGCAAAGATACTCCAGCTGTGTTCCTTGGAACCCTGGTGGGGTTCCACAAGCTTATTTATTTGTAATGAAAATGGAGAACATAAGTTTGATAAGTTTAATTGCATCCTTTGTTTTCCTCCCCATCTTTGTGCATGATCAGCACTGGGCTTATTTCTACTGTACTTCACAAACAATAACATGCTATTTGTCATGTGTGCCGAAAAGTTTGTGTTCTAAAAACTTCTGTTTCATTTTTGCACTAAAAAATTAATGTTTTTGATTTACATAGGTTCCACGAAAATTTTAGTTAGCTCGTGAGGGTTCCGCAACTACGAACATTTTGAAGGCCACTGTTGTAGGGAATTGAAGTGTGCTATATGTGAAAGCTTTGAACTGCTTTTGCTTATTGGTCACTGAAAGCAATATTGGCACAACTCAAAAGTGCCCATTTGGGGTTAATACAATTGAGCTCAGAAATATAACAGCTACATCTGATAATACTGGCACACTTCTCAGGCAAGACATAGCCTTCTAGATGCCATTATTGTCAGATCTAGTTCTTGTATTTTTTACCTCTACCGTAGTATCAACTCCAAATGGACAGTTTTTGGATCATACCATTATTGCATTCAGTGAGCAATATGTTGGTGTTCATTTATTAGACTGAAAATAAATAATACAAAGAATAGTATTCTTATAATGTAATTATAACAGTGGAATTTTTAAATTAATGGGGAATACACTAAATGCACTGATATATCATTTTGAATCTGGTCTTCAATGATAAGAATTTATTTGGGATTGTATTGAGATCAAGTTGTGGTCTTTTAATAAGTAGCTCTCTCTGGGTACTGCTGTATGGATGTTTTACTGCATATGACTATATATTGTGACCACAGCCATTTACCATGTTATCAGATTCATCCTCCTGTTGTCAATGCTGCAAATGTGTGCAGCTGCATTGCTGTTGGGAGCCTGCAAAAAATTGTGTCAATGCATGGCAACATCTTACTGGTCAGTATTGCTGCAGTTCTGGGTAAGGCCTATTGTCTAACCATACTGAAGAGAACACGGTCCTTTTATTATGGTTAACTTGGGCTGGCTAACACCCTGAGCTTGGCCTGATGCTCTCACAGTGGTGTTGATGAGGATTCATATCTTGCAGTATGTGATGCTGTGTCAGGTGGCTTAGTGTATCCCAATGTTTGAAGGATCATGGTGCTGTCATCTTCAGGATGCAAGAAGTCCACGAAGATGAAGATGACACCATCTGTAGGAACATCACAAACGGATAGCCCAACAACACAGCATACCATCTCAGAGCACTTGAACCCTGTGTGGGTATTTTTATCACAGGAATGGAAGTGCGATTTTTTGAGGTGTTGTGTTCTGTTTGGAATATTCAGATAAGACACTAAGTTTGGAAATGTTGTCAGAACACTTGAATTTCTTGTCTTTTTGGTTAGAAAAATTTGTGCTTTGTACCCACTCGAGAAAGCAAGATGACGCTGTAAATTGTAAAACGTAATGTGTTTGTGTCTAACTATTTTGTGTTGTTGAGATTTGACAGTACTTGTCCTGCTGACTCCACAGAAATGAAAGATATGAAAGAACCTGTAACAAACATTAGACCACGTCAACTGTTCGTGCTAGAATTTAATGCCATATAAAATGCAGTCTTAGAGAGAGAGAGAGTGTGTGTAGAGGGAGAGAGAGAGAGAAATTACAAATCGTACAAACATGATGTTTCTGGAGCACTCTTGGTCAAAGGTTATTTATTTTGTAATTTTTGCTGTAAGAATGAAATCTATTTATTTAACCCTTCCACTTTGTTGTTCTCTCCAGATTGGATGGTTTGCAAATATTGCAGTTGATATTTCAGATTTTATGTATTCATGTACATAACTTTGCACTTTTTATTGTTACTCTGTAGATTTACATTGTTTATACAGATATGAAAATTGATACAGTGATCATGTAAAGAGAATGTTCAGCTATGCTGTGTGAAGAGAAAACAGAGCAGACAGGAAATTATTATGTTTGGAGTTGGCCTAGTGGTCATGTTAGACACAATATATTGAGGATTGGTCCTGTAAGGATGAGACCAATGGTATAAAGAAATGTAGTCAATGCTTTGATTAATATAAAAAAGAAATTCGTCTTAAAAACCTTGTTTTACTCTTCGGTTGCATGATGCACTACTGTGTTTAGAGATTGTAAGTTGTGAAAACTTTAATAATATTGTGTATAGCATTAATACAGTGTTAAAACGGTGGACCCATGTGCTGTGTATGGAATACAAGTCTGTTATTTGGAGGCAGTGATATTTGGTCCATACTTTGTGCCTCACAATCATGACATGGATTGTGGAATTATTATTTTACTTATAATGTGTGTCAGGTATGTGTTCATAAGTGTTAATTGTATTTATATATACATGCTGGTAATAGACCGAATATCATAAATTTAATAGTTTCGGGTAATAATAATAATAATAATAATAGTCATTGGGGTGGTCAAGGCCAGGACCAGGCTGTAGAACCAAGGGAATAATAATAATAATAATAATAATAATATGCAGGTTTGAAATTGTTTTAAATTTTAACATATACATCATAACATATCAGTTTATGGAAATATACTTTGTGTGTCACTCCTACCCAAGAACAGGTGAGATCTTGATGCTCTCTGTTGTTCACATCTATTCCTATGGTGCCATGCACTAATTCTGTATTTTTTTTTATTTAAGTTACAGAATGTTACTCTGATTGTTCAGGATATAATTGTATGTAAAATTATTGTACCTAGTAACACCATTATACACATTCTTACAGCAAGGAATTCATGCAAAATTTGACAGCTCTGTAATGCATATGAAGTTCTGTTCCTTGTTGAATGAGATGCTGTTATACAATACGCTGTTGTCATTTTGTCCTTGTCTGCCGAACCTCTCAAGTAAAGCTTCCTTTGTGGAACTTAAAGTTGGTTCAGTTTCTTCTTCTTCTTCTTCTTCTTCTTCTTCTTCTTCTTCTTCTTCTTCTTCTTCCGCCTCCTCCTCTTCTTCTTCCCCTTCCCCTTCATCTTCTTTTTCTTCCTCCTCTTCTCCTCCTCCTCCTCCTCCTCCTCCTCCTCTTCTTCTTCTTCTTCTTAACCCCTTGGGAACTTGTTTGTTTGGCTCTAGATGCATTCAGGTGGCAACAAGAACATGCTCTTTTAGTTCTGTCTTGCAGATTTCACATTTACACAGCAGTGTTTCCAGGATGCAGGTCTTCTGGGCTATGACACTGTTGCTGGGCTAATGTTTCCCATTGTTGTGAAGATATTGAGCGCCTTCATCTTCAACCCTCAGTTTTTAGGAGTGAAGGACCTACATTTCCTTGAAATGTGAGGAAAGACTAATTCAGTGACCCAGCATAACATCTGAGAAGACTGGGAACCTCAACTACATTATTATGTTTTTATAAATGAAATTAATTCTTTGGTTAAAGACCACAGAAGTTCTTAAAGCTGCCATCTGTTAATGACAAGAAGAAATACTGGCACAACTAAAGTGTAAACTTCAAAATACTTGGGAGTGTTGGTAAAAGGTACACCTCAAATGTGGCCAGCATGATGGTAGTCATTAGTGTTTCAAAGACAGGTTGTAAGTACTAGGCTTTCAAGATATATTTGTAGTAATTTTTGGCTTTCTCATGTAGCATGTGGTTTTGTATTTTGAAAAAATTATGTGAAAGAAGTTGATGGCACTACACCATCAGGTCAAACTGTAATTAAACGTGTTACAAAATGTCTGTGTAGCATGTTACAGCACATCCTTACAAGCATTGCACAGGTCCATGTACACTTGTTAATTGCACTATTGCTAGGATAAAGATAGAGTACAGATTGTCTAGATCATGAGATTCCCTTTTCCTGCACATGTCATTTAAATCATACAGGAAAATTTTGTTCTCCCGTATTGTGTATAAGCCTGAAGCAGGGTGGGAAGTGTGGGGTTGGACTGTGAACATGGTGCATGTATGCAGAAGAGGGAGCCAGACCCTGTGAACATGGTCCATATATGCAGAACAGGGAACTAGACCCTGAATCAGAAACACAACGTAACAGACAAACTGCAGTAGACCATGGAAGCTAATTTATTATCATGCCAGGGCCTATGAGGGTAAATTTTAATTTTTGTGTTGCATATAGTATTTCCAGTATTATGGTTAAATAAGTATTTCTGAGGACACTAATTTCAGTCTCAACATGAGCAATAGGTCAAACCATCAAGGTGTTTTTGCTGTGTGCACTAATCTTTTGTGATACTCAGATGGGGTTTGTGAAAGTGCAGACCAATATACTTATCACAGGCATTTGAAATGTTTTGTGGTACAGAATTTTAGAAGTTGAGGATTCAAGTCATCTGGGATGTTATACCATATCGACTAATAAATTGTGATGTTTTGAAGGAGTGCAGTTCCTCAGTCTTGAGGATCAGGCAGTCCAAGGAGGGTTGGTTTTATTTGTGTATTTGCTATAGTGACCGCCTCTGTGGTCTGGTGGTCAGAGTTTCTGGCTACAGATACAGAGGTCCCGGGTTCGATCCCCGGCGCTACCAGATTTTCTGAGTAGTAGTGGGTCTGGAACGGGGTCCACTCAGCCT
>Ga0123352_10005238_pt1 | contig 19441 bp, 18 predicted proteins | sample TergutLab28metaG_FD_89700 | JGI IMG/M metagenome (GOLD analysis project Ga0123352, IMG submission 89700) | Labiotermes labralis P1 segment gut microbial communities from Petit-Saut dam, French Guiana - Lab288 P1 | ecosystem: Host-associated > Arthropoda: Insects > Digestive system > Gut ... | reverse complement strand
TTTGGTTTGTTCAAAGAAAAGTGTTTTTTTCTCTGTTGTTTGTTTGAGACTGGTTTTTTTATTTTTTTGATTATTGATAGTCCACCAGACCCCCAACCCCCCCCCCCCCCCCTGGCAAAATGAAAAGGGATTATTATTCTTCAGATATGATTATTAATTATGAAATAATGGCATTTGATAAGTGATTTTATAAAGTCGGAGGTACTCCAAAATTCTGTTCTACTGGAAACCGTGCTTAAATGTGTACAGTATTGTCGGGACTACTGAATGAACAGGGCGTATACTGCCTATTATATTCTTATAAACTGCACCAGAAACATTAATCTTTGTACTTTATGCCCCCTTGCAATAAAACTAAGTTCTTGCGACATCTTACTTTAAAACAGGCTTGATCGACGTTTTATGTGGTGTAGGCACCTTCGGCAGTTTTGATGTGCATATGGGCAATAGGAAATTAGTTTACAGAATGAAGAATGAATATGTATACTCTTACTTGTGTTTTTTTAACGACACATTGTGTGAACCGAGGCTAGGGTTTTGCTCCTTTTAGTGCAGTTTTACAAAATTTATCAGTAATGCTATGAATGTCTCCATAAATAAACAGCTCATAAGTTTTCAGTATTGCTTCGGCGTTCTGTCTCGGCTTTGCCAGGGTAAGGGTTAAAAGAAATTTCCCCATACCAGGTTTCTCCACGTGCATTGTAACACAGTGTCACTGTGTTGTTTGCGAGCTACGGGTTATGAAGACCCGTTTTAGATTGTAGCCATACATTTTGTATTTTAAGTTATTACCAGTTATCTCCACGCCTGGCATTTGTTTTTTTCCATGTATAGAGTATGTGGGTTTTTATAGGCACAATTTGAACATGAGTGAACTGGTATGAGGTAACGTGTGCATGTGTGGTGGTGGTGATGAATGATGTGTTGTATTGTTACCTTGTTTATCGGGCCCTGTAGTCATGTGTTATAGTGTTGAACATAAGGTGCAAGTATTTGCAACTGGTGCTCACAAAATGTGAATAAGGTCTGTAGCTAACAGACTTCTTGATAAGTTTATTTTTATGATATTTGGCCAGTATGAGTATAAAAGTATGAGTGGCATTTCAGGAACATGTTATTGGAGAGTATTCAGTCGTAAAATTAATGAAACTTTGTTTGACATCAAAAAACAAGAAGGCTAATTTTTAACACTAAAAACGTTACATGAAATCTAATAGGACTGAAAACGCCAAAATTTATTATTCAGAATATATCACATGTTAAATTTATCGTGTGATAGGACGTTAGTAACAGAATAACTTTATTCAGCCCTTCTTCTGAGCAGTTTGTACAGCTATGATTTTAGTCACTTTAATATGTTTGTGCTGTGGGGATAAACGAAGGTATGCAGCGTAACGGTGACTGTGGCATTGGGAAGGTCTCTTCAGTATGAAACATGCAAATGGGCTAACAGCACTGTTTTTTTCTTAATCTGAGATATAGTGTTATTTGGATACAGAAACTGGATATGCATAGAAGGAATCCAATTTATTTCCTTCTTATAGTTAATATAATTAAAGCTTTCTGAACTGCACAAATTACATGGCATAAATTGGGATGATTATTATGAATTAGGAACTTGAAATGGTGTAGAAGGAAGGAACTGTGAATCATTTTATGATACTTCTCCAACATTTAATTGGAAAAGAGTGTTGAAACATTTGTTGTTGTGAGAGAGTGCATGTATTTGCATTGTAACATCAGTGTTTCAGTTTCTTCTACCACAGCCACTTTTCATACCATGAAAGCATAATGCAGAGTGAGCACAGATTATTGGTAAAAATTTTGCGGGTCATACTGCTCATCTGGTATTCTAGTTGAATGTCAAACAGGTTTGTATATATACAAGCAAGATGTTCTGGGAAAAATTTTTAATGCCTCTTGTCTTGAAACATTCAGCAAGCAAGGACAGTATAGATCATTGCAGGTAGCCTCACCAAGTGGCAGAATGTGTCAAGTTTCATTGTACTAAGGAGTGATAAGCATTGCTTGTTGGAAGTAGCACTTTGATGCTCTTTGCCATACCATGGTAAGCTGTACTGCATACTTAACTTGCCAGGTTGGTGGTTAGCTGTAAGTGGGCCTGTTAACTTTCAACAAACCCCCAGCTTAACACCATGTGACTTTCCTGTGGTCTTAGTAAAGGACATTGTATATGCTTATTGAGTTGGCAGTTGGAAAGGTTTATGTGACAGCTGTGGCAGCAGTAGTAGCAGTGAAAGTTGGTTTGTCATCTATGATGTGGACTGAACAAGCATGGCTCTGAGTGTACTAATTTATGTTAATCATTTTCTGACTTGCTAGTTTGTTTCATTCATACTGTAGTGTTCAATCCCCACGTACCCTGATGGTGGAAGCAGCAGACTTCTGCAGAATATGGGTACACATCTACCAAACTACACATCACATTCCATACATGTAATTTTCATATTCAGTGCTGTGAGAACCTCATCTAAGAATAAATGATGTCTAGGCCTGTTTCTTGTATTAGAAAACAGCATGTTTCTGGTATGTCATTGTACAGTGACCATGTTAGTTTTCTCACTGATATGCAAACCATGTTGACCTCCAGTGACAGTGTTCATGAAGCTTCATGAAAATTTGTTCTTTAGCAGTTCTTTGGTTAGGCTTTCTGTGTTACACTGCTTGGATTCTACAGTTGAAGGCAGTTTGTCACAAGCGGCCAGTATAATGTCATTTCACACAAGATTACTCAGTTACCCAACCTGAGATACTAATTCATCATTTCTGCAGGTTGAGGGGTCTCCACGACACTTGTTGCAACAAATGTTTGCCATTTTTTCAGAAAATATACCACTCAAGGACTCATGCCCACCTCATTGTTGCATCTTCAAATAGTATTTACCTTAGATGTTGTTGGGGACCACTTCATGCATCTCACAAAATTTATGCAAACGTTCTTTACTCAGGGATGTCATTCAGCCGTTGTGCGACAAAGACACTCCTGACAGTAGAATGCAGTTACAGTTGACTGAAGAAATGGAATGAGCTGTGATCACACTGGACTTGCAGTAATTTGTCAGACAGTGGTCATTGCAGTAAAATTTGTTGGATTTGGAGTTTATTTTCAGTACTTTTTCATCAGACCTTGCATATATGGAAGACTTTGTACAAAATATTGTCATATGTAGTCTTGCAGGAAAAAGTTAGTATGAAATAAAGCATGGATCAGATCATTTGTTGATATTGAATGATTCTGAATCACATACATTTATTATGTACCTTTGATTGTCTTCAATTTCCTGTCAGATGATTAATTCCCAGATTTATGATTACTACTGCAGTCAAGTAAATTCAGTTTTTTCTAACAGTTTTTTGGGCAAGTAATACTTCAGTGGAGGAGACACTACCCCAGGAATGGCATATTTGAATTCAGTGTGGTTGTTTCCAGGGAAAGAGGGTTCACACCTGTCACAGAAGGAGCGTGAGGAGAAAATCCGAGCACTCCGTGATCGACAAAATGAGGAAAGGCAGAGAAAGTTGGAGGAACTAAAGCAACAGGCATTAGCTGCCCAGAAGTTCCGAGAGCAGAAAGAAGAGGAACGAAGACGACGCATAGATGAACTGCGACAACGAGACAGTGACAGACGTCAGCAGGTGGAGGAAAGGAAACGCCAGATATGGGAGGCAGAACGAGATCGTAGAGAGGCAATACTTAAAAAAAATCAGGTATGAATTTGAATTCATTGCATTGTGTTGTCATGTACATAAACATGTGCTGAAATAGCATTGCGATTTTGTGGTATGTGTACATCTCATAATTCTGATTTTTGCACTACAGTGCTGCATTTCTGTTTCTACGTTTCTCTTTCCTAACAACATCAGTTGAACTGTAGTTACTTTATTTTTCCATTTGTATTTGATTTAAATAGATGTTTTCCAATGTGTCTTAAACCAGTTGCTTTTGTCAGTGTCTTCTTGTATGCAAAATCTTCAATTGTCATCACACATAGAAATTTATCCATTATTTTTCATCTCAATACATTTTAGTATTACACAATATCATACTTCCCCAAGCATAGGCCGAACCTTTCTTGAATCCTGACCTAGTGTGTGTTTCCAAATATCTTGCTATGAATCCCAGCAGGTTAAGAGAGTTTTGTCTTCTCCACAACAAACAGACCAGCTCTGGGGCCCACCCAGCCTCCTCTTTAATGGGTACTGGAGTTCTTTCAAGCAGAAATGTGGGGTGGGGGTGTGTGGAGATTAGGTGATGTCCAGGGCATGATGCTGACCTCCCATCTCCATTCAGCACTAAGGATAAGGAGTGGAGCTATACCTTTGCTTCCCCTGTATGCCTTCATGATGTAGACAGGAACAACTTTTTTTTTACTTTCTTTTTTACTTAAATCTGATGAAGTTTCAGGTCTTAGATAAGATGCCATGTAGTTTGTTGTGTATGTACCAGCATTTTTAGGAACTTGTCCTGTTATGTTTCAAGATAGTCCAATAACCTGAAGATGGAGGCAGCTAGCTCATCGAATACATTGGTATCCATATACAAGTCTGTAAGGTATCATATCCGAGATGACTGGAATGTTCACCAGCAGCATTATGAGAACAATAATTGTTGCATCTCTTTATTGTTATGTCTGTCTCTTTTTATGAAGCATAACAAAGAAGTTCAAAAACTAGCTGATTCTCACCACCATGTCCGTCTTTACCATAAATTATTTTCACAGTGATAAATGCAACCAGAATAGCAGGCAGTAAAGGTGTTGCTGCTTCATATTGTATCCTGTTGCCATTTTTAATATCTTACATTTATGCAATGACAACATGCACAAAGTGTGACACTCTGTCCTTGGGTGAGGAGTTCCATGTGTTTTCAAGGATCACAGTGCCTTTGTGTTCATTCTTGTCAAAGTTCTTTGATTCAGTAATTGTGTGACAAAGTGTATAACTAATAAAAACTGCCTATTGCAAGACTGCTATTGCCATAAACTTTTGTGCCTTAAGTATGGTTGGAATATGTTAACTGTTGTTGAAGTGGTCATTTTATTGTATGTAAAATATGAAATAACTGTATTTCAAAGTAATTATGTTAGAAAAAACTGCCATCACAACTTAAAATCTTTTTTTATGAACAAAATTTAAAGTTTATGATGACATGTTTCAACTAGCTTGGCCATCATCAGCTAGTATAAAGTACTAAATCCTTGGAGGTTTAATTGCAACAGTAGGCTTAAGAGATTTCATTTCTATTTCTAAAACCAACTGTTGCAATTAACCCTCCAAGTATTTTGTATTTCATATTAGCTGATGATGGGCAAGCTGGCCAAAACGTGTTGTAATAAATATTAAATTTCTTAATAAAAATGCGGTTGTGTTGATGGTTTTTTCTAATATAATTTATATATCACAATGGGATGTACACAATAAAGTTCATACTAATTAATGGTTGGTTGCTTCTTTAAGTTTTACTGCAATTTTCTTTTTCTTCTCTAGGAACGAGAAGCTCGGATCGATTCAAAACGAAAGAATGAGCGCAGTTCGATAGTATTTGCATTTGGAAGCTCAACTCCAAGGATGCTTGAGTCCACTGATACTGGCGGTTCTTACTGGGATAGTAGGCGGTAAGTAAAGCAGGAGCTGTAATAAATGTGTGCTATGTGCTCTTAGTATTGTGTATGTGGCTGAGTCAGAGAGTATCCAGAAAGATGTTTTTTAACTTTTGTTGTTTTGGATGTACTGCTCATTGTGTCATCTGGTACAAGAATGAACCCTCAGGATTATTGCGCAGAAGTTTTGACCTTGAGGGGTAACTGTAGTATTGACACAGCAGAGTTAACGTGGTGGCAGCACTTTCCATTTGAACTAAAGAAGAGCAATGTGTTGTGATGAAGATTTCTGTGGGCCAGAGTTCTACCAGGGGCAGAAAATAGTCATAGACACTCAGTTGTAGGGGGTACAGTGCTGTGTCAAAGAGCCAAGGAGTAGTGTATATAAATGGCTTACCGTGTTTAACACCATTCGCATAGGTTTCACCTGTTGCGGGATGCCCTTCCATATACGGTACTGATGAAAACATGGAACAAGTCCATGTCATGATTCTGGTTAGTCAGTGAGTCGCTATTGACGAAGTTGTCTATTGTCTGCATATTGGTCATGGTTTGGCCCATGAAGTCATAGTAGATATGACATAGTAAAGTGTGTGTTTGGTGGGTTACAATACAATTCACAGAAGATCACAAATGTAATTGTTTGACAATCTGCTGAAGCATTTCAGATCACTTTTGTCATGAAGGTGAGACATTCTTGAGACACATTGTCGCTGGGAACAAGACAGGAATCCATCACTACAAGCCAGTGGGTACCAGAGTGTGGAATAGAAACATCTTGCATCTCCAATGAAAAGTACAAAATCAAGCCATCAGCAGGAAAATTGATCTTGACACTTTCTGGGATTCACAAGGACAAGTCTGGAACACTTTTACGAGAGGGACACAACAACAATAAACAGTATCTGTAATAGCAAGATGCTGTAGGACTGTGTGAGACCAGCTGTTCAAGCAAAACCCTGAGGAATGGTGACAGGGTGTTGCATTGTTGCATACTGTACCCATCCACTGTTGACCTCCACCAGCACCTGATATATGAGGTGCTAGAGATTCCTTCTTACAGTCCTGACCTGGCTCTTTCAGATTATCACATGTTTGGTCCACTCAGAGATGTTGTAAGAGGACACCACTTTAGCAGTGATCAACAGGTGAAATTAGTGTTGCATGAATGGCTTGTCACCCACTTTTTTTTAAAGCACTACAGGAACTTGCAACCCACTTGACTAAATGTGTTGAGAATAAGTGTGATTATGGGGGAAAGTAATCCTTTGGTATGGACCTAAATAAAATTGTATTGCTCAAAAACAGTTCATTCTGCATACTTTTGTGACTCACCCATGTGCTTAATCTGGTGAACTTTGATTCACAGTGAAGGGGGTGATGTAAACAAATGCATCTTATCGTTATATGTGTTTAACCATTTTTATTTTCAAATTATAATATTCTGGGTTTTTGTTCCATGTAGTAAGGTACCTGGGGGGAATATGGCCACCTTGAGGAAAACTGAATTTTTTCACCTTAAAATCGCAGGAAAAGTCAGGCCTTATCATGGGTGTTGCTTAGACAGATCATTTGTCTGCATAAGCAGAATAGATTAGTAATGAAATTCCATTGGATATGAAGATGTAAGAGTTTTCCTAAAAGTTTGCAACTGGCCATATTTCAGCGCCCCTGAGAGTAATATGGCCAAGGGGTGCTGATAACATTTTCAGTCATCATTTCTTTAAACCAGGTCTACAGCTGATGTTTTATTGAAGGGATTTATTACAGTTACTGTGAAAATGTGAAATGGACAGTACCACAAAATGAAGTTACAATGCTGGTATTGTATTATTTAAAGAAGCAGAAACAATTCTTCTTTGTCTGTAGCTGTTAATCAAATGCAGATTTCGTGGACATGTGTTTTGCATAAAACGTGAGCCCCGTATGTCTAGCACTTCACCACTTCAGCAGATAGAACAGACCCAACTTTATTTAGACTTCTGTGGACGGGGTTTTGTTCCTTTCTTTCGCCCAGAAGAACAAGCAGCACTTTTCTTTTCATCTCTGGTTAATGGCTGTTTTACACTGAAAAGGTTAGTTTTCAGTACTACTGCCTGTTTATTCAATGACATCCTTCTTCTTGCATTTGTAAGAAATTTCGGTGAGGTTGACAGAATGCTTCGAAATGAGTTTGGTGTTAAGACCTGTGACTGTTTTGGTGGTTGTTGTGAAAGTGTAATGATGGCATTCCTCTTCATATCAGCAACATCTTCTGTGCCGGCAGAGACCACATCAGAATTAGATGTGCTTGACACAACTCTGCTAGATGTACCAGGCACCGAAGTAGCCTTGCGAGTCTTTTTCTGTGACAGAGGAGCAGCTTCTGGTGTATCAAACACTGTCACAATGTTGGAGACTTGAGCATCCTCATTTTGTCTTCAAGACTGGGAGCAAATGCTTCGTCGGGACTAATTGAGGGGTTGAAGGGATGGATGCCAGTGGCAAAAAATCCTGCCTTAATGTTGGCTGGTGTGGCTGCTTTATCCCATGCTTCAGTGAAAATCTTGCCAAAACTGTGCTTGCTATGGCAGGACCTGTTCATCCCCGCAATGCTCAAATGGTCCATAGACAGATTTGTCCATAGGTTGCAGTTCATGGGTAGTCTGACTTCGAAGGCATAACAGTGTAATATCATGGCTGTCTGCGGCTTCCACTGTACTGTGATGTCACCTCATCAAACACCAGTAAGTAGGAAGCTGCAACTTTATAATGGCTGAAATACGTAAACCAATTAACAAAAGCTTCTGTTGTCATACTACCATGACAGGTCATCTGAGTTATAGATCCTGGAGGTAATGCATCAAGCCATTCTCCCTTCATTCTTTGTCCTTTAAAGAGTAACATTGGTGGTATGGCTGATTCAATGGCATATCCACAGGACACAATGGTGACATATTTCCCATGTTCTGCAGCAACCAGATTAATGCTTTTTCCACCTTTTTTTGTCAGTACAGGGGGCTGTTTGTGAAGGCACAATGCATATCCTTTTTCATTGACATTATAAATGCACTCTGGTTCATTATTCTTAGTTCTTCCATTGTTATCTTAAGTTTTTCAAAGTAGTCACTTACAGTGAAGCAGTTCAATTTCTGGGCTCTTCCAGGATTAAGATTGTGCGTGATAGAGATGGGATTACAGTGCAAAAAAACCCAATACCCAAGCATGACCAGCCATTTCTGTTTCCTTCACAAATGGATTTGGAATATTGTTTTTCTCACAGTATGTGAGCACACGCATTCTCAGTATCTGTGAAGTTACGGGGTACCCAGATTGAGCTAGCTTAATATTTCTCTTGGATAACTCTTTGTCCTGCTGTGGTGAAAGTACAGTTTTCCTCCCCGTTCTGGATTTACTCTGCTTATATTGAGCCAAATATGCTTTAAGAGTCCTTCTCTGGACTTTATAATGGATGGCAGCAGTGTTAGTTGATAGTTTTCTTGTTCTCATGACCCTCATTGCATTTTGCAAATCCTCCTCCTGCCAGTTACCTCTTAGATTTTTCTTGCTGTATTTTCCCATTGTCTAAAACAAACGAGGTAATTTCTTTCAAAAGCCCTTAAAACTTGCAAGGTTATCAATCACATATGCTAAGGGTAATGTGGTCAAGGCATGGCTTTGTAACCAGCACACACCTTGTTTGCCTTTGAACAAATATTACATTGAATAAACAATAATTTATAACAGTTGCTACTACAGAAGTTTAAACTACAATAAATGATCTTTTCAGTGGTGTATATGCAGTTTAAAACGTGTACTGAAATAAAGTTAATAAACTGAAACCAACATCGCTGGTATTACGTCAGCCACTTTCACATCTGGCAGCTTTCCTTGTGGCTACGATGTGGCTTGCTGGGATGCCTTCAGATGGAATATGTTACAACAAACATACACTGCCCAATCCTCCCAACATGCTATGTATGTACAGGGGTGCTGATAATTCCTTAGCCTGACCAGGAAGGAAACAAGCTAATGTTTTTGTCAGAATGGCGTGAATTTCCTTCGGCACCTTGCCTTGCAGGACAAGAAACTTGACAGCTTGTGTCTCGATGTTGTTGAAATCACGCGCGTCCCTGACATGCTTCCGAGTTTGTTTCCTTCCTCATCGGGCTAAGGACTTATCAGCACCCCGGTATGCCATCTGTTGTCATACATATCACACCATTTCGCAAAGGCCATGTGGCCATATTACCCTTGTTGGCCCTATTCCCCCCAAGTACTGTATAACGACTTTGTTCTAACATTTCTGGGGAATGTGCAGCCATTGTCTATAGGGTGACTGAATTTGTTCCTTGTGGGTACAAAACCCAGAAGACCATCATTTGAGCAGCATCAACTATGAAAGGCCTTTTTGCTGAACCATATGGTGTTCCTTGGTGGGATTACCATGAATGAGTAGGCATGAGAAACACTCTAAGACACTGGATGTTGGGATAAGTAAGAGAAGTGAGTGAGGTAGGGCACAGGGTAAGAAAGTTACATCTTTCTAATTTAAGTGTTCTCCGTTCAGGTGTCGAATTCATCAACATTATATTTAAAAATTCTGTTCGTGTGCCACAGTAAGCAAAGACTATGTATTTATAAGGCCAAACAATGTGAACCAGTTAATGCTGTTTACAGAAATACTTTCTGTTTATTTTGCAACTCATACACACCAATATATATCCTGTGTGCAGAATATACAGTTTGTTAAAGTTAAAGAGGGTGGAACATATAGTAACCACTGTACTTTAAAGAGTAAAATACAACACCTGAAATTCTCTTGGTTTTTATATGTTTGTGGTTTTCTTTGTTAGTATTTGCAGCTTAGATTGGTCTGCAGTCAAAGAGATATGGGTAAAATTTGTCCACTTGCATGTATACTGTGTGAGTTGTACAGATGTTGGAAAAGGCAGTAACTGAACATGGAACATCCTCTCTTAAAATATGTGACACAGAATATTTTTATTTCAGAGCAACATCTACAACAAATGTGATGATGTTCACAGCAGCACCCTTGACTCGTCGTTCATCAGAGCGGGAGCTGGATGGTAGTAAGAAAAGAGCCACCTCAGCCAGTGGTCTGGACCGAAAACCTGGGGAAGGTCAGTGGTAGATTTCAGTTTTGTTATGAGAAATTTTAAAATTCATTAGGCTGGAATTACTTTTTTAGTTCTAAGAACAAAGTGAGGACTTTTCAGTTTACACTGCAACTTCAGATGGGCCTGTTCTGACAGACTATGATAATACTTAGTGGGGAGTGCTGGAAGAATGGTAACTGGCAACAGAAAAACCTACATGTTTAGAAAGGGGCCTGCCGCAACACCACGTTGTCGACCACATAACTCACATGAAGGAAGTGAACTTAATACTGAGTTGCTTTTGCTCTTACTGGTTGGAATGGTGTGTGTGAATAATTATAATTTCAAGATATAGCCGTGAATGGTATTAGTGTTACTCCAGTCTTGTATGAGATGTTAAGAAGCAATTGTTAGCTGACTGCAAGGCGATGTGACCATAATTAATACAGAGTTACCTGCTAGAAGCCATAATATAAGTCTAATATAAGTCTGATGAACTAATTGCCGTATTATCAGATAAATGCAAGATCATGGACCATGTATGGTTTAGTTTTTAACTAGTAGATGATGGTAGAATATAAATCTGGTGAATTATTTACTGTAGTTTGTGTAATTCAGAAGTGACATGTCTTGATTTAGAGCTATCTGCATTTTTTTTTTCAGAAAATGACATATTTTAAAGATGAGTATATGCATTAAGTGTTTTTATTTTTTAAACTAGCCACAACTGCTGTGGAAACGTACACATTGATAATACTTGCTTTTGAGAGAAAACATCATGCAGAGCTCATTCATGTCGTTTCTACAGTTCAGTGTGGTGTGTCATGTATTGAAGACATTGATGTTTTTGGTGTTGTTTTTCAACATTAATGGAATCATGCTGTGTGAATCAACATGTGTACACATACCATCAGCATTGTGTACCAGAAGATGTGCTATGAAAGTTTCCAGAGAAATGGTGCACAGCAAATTGGTTTCCCTTGCTCTGGTACTTTCTCTTTGTCACAGATTCATTCACAAACACTGTTTGCACTTCCAAAATCAAAGCCTATTCAACTTTTTTCTCTTGTCAGCAAATTTTACATAAAGCGAAAGCACTTGTTTACCTCATGGCATTCCAAGTAAAATTGATGACTGTGCTTGCATTTTTCAAAGCACAGGATTTCCAGAGGGTTTCCTGTAGTGGCAAGCGTGCTTTACGCATTGTATCCAGCTGTGGAATAACTTCTGAAGGTGTTAAATATACAAAGAAATACAGTGCATAAATTTGTCACCACACATTGTGTGTTTACACAGCAAACTCATTGGCATTGTTCACAGCAAGGTGTTTGTAGGTAACAGGATGGGTTGGCTTCCAAAACTTGGTTGCCCAGAAGAAAACCTGTTAGTGTGACATTGTGATCAACTGAAAAGATGTACCAATAGCTCTGTACTATGGTTCTGAATGAAAAGAAAAAACTTAAGTACTATAAATCTATCATCCATTGCGACTGAGAATAGTTCTTAGGTGCTTCAGAACACTTTATACAAATTATCTGTGATAGAAACTGGAGTATTTTATCACTTTTATGGCATCATTTTATATGAATGTGACTTTTATTGTGTATGTTCACAGGAGTATAGTTTTGTATGAAACTGAGTAACATATGAAACAGCTTGTATATAGTTTCCCAGGAGTGAAACTCCAATTTTGCAAGTTAGATACAAAGCAGAAAAGTTAAAGTGATATCTTGCTCTATAATATGATGAAAACAGTACTTATTATATTGCATTGTGAAAACAGTACTGCTTCTTCAGTCAAATATATGTATGTTAATTGTGTATAGAATTTATATAAATGAATGTGCTGTCTATGCTGTTTCAGTAGACAGGAATTCGTAGAATGGCATATGAACTTTTACAGCTCCTACCAGAAGCAGTTGCTTGTGTTTTATTTTTTATTTGCATAATCTTAATTTGTCATTTTAATTAAGAAAATAAGTTTAAAATATTATTTGCCCATCAAAACTTGAGAAGAAAATTTGTATCGTAATTGTATTGGCTGTTTAGTCTAATGTAATTAATGCAGGGACATATTCCCCATTTTATTTACAGATATGAAAATGTCTTCGTCTATGTACGAAGTTTTCCACTGGAATACAACTCCTGAACCTACCAGGAAACCCATTCAGAGGGCTAAAAGCCTTTCCTGTGCCCCAGGCTCAGAGCCAAAGACAACCCTGGCTAAAACTGGCCCACAACTTCAGGTTGCATCTGAGTTGAATTTGAACATAGACGGGCGTGAACATAGCTTTTCAAGTGCCCCCCACACACCCTCAAACCGATCTGTTCACATTTCCAGTATTTTGCCCGGATATGGGGGCTTGCCTGGCGGTGAGTGATTGTTGGAACCCCCATCCATGCTCTTCTAGTTTCTTGTAGGCGGGCATTATCCTGAACCTCTGCATGGTTGGAAACTACACTTTGTTTGGTAGCAGTCATCCAAGTCTTGCTCCTGTCATTAGTCAAATTAACCAACGATAAATAAATTGATACCCCATTAATTGTTTGTTGTGTTCATTTAACATGTGAGTTGAGTACCTTGCATTTGCATCTTGCTGATACATTTCCAGCCTCAGCTTCTCTCATGGTTGCGAACAGATGCGCATATCTAGCATGTTCAGATATTTAATAACTGATTGTGTTGCTGTTGCCTGTATGTTGCCTCAAACTCAAATCTGCCTTGAAGAAGAAGAATATTTTGTTATTTATCCAGAACTGTCTTTAGTCGTGAGGCCAAGAGTGTTATTTGTTACCCACTTCTTATTTTTCTATGCATATGAGTTAATTGTACATTGATCTTTTTGTATGGATTTTTTTAATATTGCATGATCGTTTGCATTTAGTAACAGAGATGTGTTTATAAGTTTCATCTGTTAGTTCATTTGAATGGCAGTGACATAAATGTCTTGTTATTATTTTCAGACATGCATAGTTTAATATGAAAGAACTAGTGATGTCATTTAATTTGATTAAAATTACATAGGAAACAGAATTGCAGTACAGAATAAACCTTATATAGCATAATGATGAATAATGTGACAATTTCACTTGTTTTATAGGTGAAGACGGAGACGTGTTGGCAGCTGGAACTGCAGTCAGTTTGGCTGCACAACAACGTGTCCACAGGAAGAAGACAGACCTGATGCCCACAATTCCTTCTCCTAGGGACTTGACTCCCACATCCAGTTCCAGACCCTCATCTGTCCATCTACAGGGAAATCGTCCATTTAGCAGATCCCCAGGTAGGGCTTATTCCATGTCCCGCCTGGACCAGCTTTCTCAGCCCCGCCGACGTCCAGCTAAATTGCATGAAAAGACTCCTGATCCAGCCATTTTGAGATCTTCCCCCACCACTGCCAAGAGCATGTCCCGTAGCATGAGTCATCTGGCAGGTAATAGACAGTCGCAGCGTGGGTCTCAGCTTCACAGGTCAGACGCCTCACGCAGTATGTCCCAGTTGACAGGGAGTGGACAGGGTTATCCTGTTCCACCTCCCCGGTCTACACGGGCTGAAAGGCTGCGTCAGAGGAACCATCGCATCGTAACTGGTAGTGCTGGGCACCTGCAAGGTGAGTTTCTTAGCACGTACATCAGGGTTCAGCTTGTTGCAAAATTCAGTATTGAAATTTCAGGGCAGAACCTTTGAATTATGGTGAACCCTCTAACCATTGTTCCTGCAAGCATCATTTTCCTGCAGTTATCTTTCATTGCCTATGGCCTTGAAAATTGCCCATATAAAATGTATGTTCAGAGGCATCGTTTCTCAAAGTGTTGTTTTCCCATGTCAGTTGTTCCAACAGTATTCACAGAATGATTAAAAAAACAGTGAAAGTATCATGATGTTTTTGGAACATACAGTAGTAGTAACCTGCCTATTCTGGTACTTACCATTACAGATTTATTTGAAAAATGTTGCTACTATGTCATTCCAGTTTGTTAGTTGAGCAGTGAGGAACGGAAGAGGCATAAGTTTTAAGGTGGCACACCTGAGAGGTTTGTCATGATGGTCATGTGGGTGGCAGAAACTGTGGGAAGGTGAAGAGGGAGATGAACTTGACCTTGGACTAGTACTGAGTTTTACCAAAGTGCACACCCATATGAACTTCTTAATTTCTGTGGCAACACAGCATTAGTGAGAATAATGAACAGAATGTTCTGAATTTGGAATTGCTGTTGTTTGATCTCAGAAATAAGGCTTCAGCTAAACAGTTGCCAGTTACCAATTTCTTAGTAATAAAGTGATTTGTATACCGGTAATAATGTAGCATTTTATTTGTTTATTATTTTTGTAGGCCTGTGCAGAAAATGTCTTTTTTTTTTTCCTTTGGTTGCTGACATTTTAAAGCATTACCACAGTTGTCATTTTACCACATTGCTGACACATAATGCTTTACCGCAATTGCCATTTTACCACTTTTTACTCCCCTCCTCCCCCCCTCCCCTTCAGAAACAGTGGATGGAGGTTTCACTCTGTTTTAAATCTGCATTTTGCAAACGAGAGTTTTGAAAGTAAATACTAATCTGAATTTTTTAAATCCTTGAGAGATCCCAAGATTGTATTGAAAGTGGTTTGGTTCTACTATGCAGATCATAGTGTAATTGATTCAGTGTGACGTTATTTGACCACTGGGCTCATACTTACTCCATTATCATAGTTTTGCATTCCTGAGTTTTATCGTGGTTTTTATTTTACTATGTAAGAAAACCCATTGAACAGATTGAACCCTGATTGGATGAAGCATGAGACGTATTCAGAATCGAAGTGTAGCATCATAGAATACAATTCTGGTCATACATGCAGAGAGTTCTTTTAGCAGACGTATGTGAATGTTGCCTGCTGTTGGCAGCAATATCATTCTACACTTTAAGTGGCATGGTAGATTTTCAGCAGGCATTCAGGTTATTAGTAATCATATAAAATTATGAAACAGGCTTCAGGCACAGGCAGTGTTCCATCTGCTATCTGAGTAATCTGCTTGACACATTGGAGGAAGCATTGTAACTGGTAATTGGCAAGTGTGCTTAAATCTTTGCACTCTTCTTTGCTAAGTAATGCAGTTGATATATCATCTTGCAACTTACAGTTTTAGTTTACTTAATACTGCAAAAAATTCTGTGCAACAACTTCCAGCTCCAATTATTAAATAGCAGAATCGCGAATATCTTAAGGGTTAGCAAATGTGTGTCATTTTCATCAGGTAGATTCTTAAGAATCACCTGAACCTGACTCAAGTCATACTACTGAAGATGGACATTCCACTGAAATGTCAGGACAGATTTATTATCCTGCATGGTATAATAACCCAGAAAACTACCATGTAGTAAAACCTGCTGTGAAAGCCTGAAAACTTGCAAGAAGCTTATAGCTAATAAAGTAAAAGCAGTCTGTAAATTTGAGGTGTGAGGCAGAGGTTTCCAGGTTTGGTAAATGTATCAGTTTTAGGCTTACCCTAGTTACAGATCTGTATTGTGTGATTCAAAGTAATCCCCCCTTTTGAGCTTATTCACCAGGCCTAGCTGAAAACATTCTTATTCTTCCATTTAGTGCTGCTGACCAGCACTATTAGTGATTCACTTGGGATCCTGACATTATCTCCGAGTGTTTAGTCCTTCAACAGAATTTTTATCTTTGGGAACAGGAAGATGCCCAAAGGGCTTTGTTAGTCTTTTGACCTTTCACTTAGGTTTTTTCACACAGAAAGTTCTTTTTGTTTCTGGTCATCATTGAGCAGACAGGGCACAAGTTTTGCAGCAATCTGTTTAATGTTTACATGTTCACTTAAAATGCTATGGAGGTACTGCAGGGTTGTGTTGGATTGACAACTACAGTACCACACATATATATAAATATTTATTAATGTCAAGATTTGTCGTACAGTCTGACGAGTGAGGTCGTGGCTTACTTTACTTTACTTTATCGTCTGCTGTTGAGTAATGTAGATCGTGGTGTAGAGCTGCATTGCCATGTCGTGATGAGGCCTCCGGTAGGCCGCGGGCGATGTTGAACCACCGGGGTCACGCGGTTAGTTTGCCGGAGGTCCGCAGTGAAGTTGAGGGGTCTGCGACTGTGTTAAGTGCTGCTGCAGGATGCCCGGTCCACGAGGCTACGTGGCCGGGCAGTCGGGCGTCGTATCTCCTGTCTTGATGAGTCCTTTCTTGATGTACTTCTGGATGCAGGCCTTGACTGTCTTCAGGCTGGAAACGTGGCCATTTTTGTACAGGTCACTGCTGGTCAGCCTGCTCTGCCATTGGCTGGTTGGCAGGGCTGATGGGCGTGGCTTCCAGAAGGTAGTTCCGCTTGTCAGGGGCCGTTTTCTTTGTTCGTAGAAGTAGACAGAGAAGGGGGGGAGTGAGAGAGTGGTTTGCTGTGTGGGTTAAGCTGCTGTTGACTAGGTCGGTGCGTTGATTGGTGTACGGACAGAGGAAGGGGAGCTGTGAGGTGAAACAGGATTGAATAGGAGATGGAATGACATGTGGGTGTCCCCACAATGCATTACACATATTGTGTGATAGGCCTCATGTTATGTACATCATTAATCATGCGGTGTCTGTTCTCATGGATGCCTTGACACACTTTTACCACTTTATCAGTTGGTCTTGATGGTGATAATCTGAATGTTCCAAATCCTGAACTGAAGTTTTGCCACTTTTGAAACCTAAATACCTTTTAGAGGTTTCAGTTTTACACATGGCATTATTTTGAAATTTGTTTGAGCAACTCATAGGTCTGAGAACCTGTTTTCTCAAGGTTAAAACAAAACTTGATGCACATTCTCTATTCCTTAAGGTGTGCCATTTTACTGGGATCACAGGACATACCACGAACACATTTAGATATCAGTTGCACAAAAAAACAGTGTTCTGTTACAGAGACAGTCTCCACATTAATTTACAATAAATTAACTTGGTGGTACATAGTGGTATCATATCAGTCAGTGCTGCACATGGCCAGTCTGGAAACTTTTGGCTCACTCCTCTTATCTAATATGGGACTGCCTGCTGCCATTAAATCTGATGTCTCATGGTTGCCACTGTAAGAACCTTAACTTTTGCTCAGTTTTCGTGTCTTTCTTTGCCAGTATTAAAGGAACTCTCTGCTTGAGTTTGCTGCATTTCAGAATGTGGTTTTAACATGGGAGAAATAGATAGATACACATATGTGCAGTGATGAGTGACTTTCCAAAGAGACGCATGTCTAGAGAATTAGATTGTGTGTTTGTTGCCATGCATGTTTTTGCTGCCTGCAGTGTAGCATATTTTAAGTCTCAGACATCAAAATGTTAAAAACGTTTATATGTCCATGAGAATCACAGTATGTGATTGTTTATCTGGCGTCATGTCCATAATATTCCAAATTCAGCTATTTTCTGAAACAAGTAAATTTTAAATTATCACCAAATAATTCCAGGGTTGTGCTTTGTTTCCATGGTGCATCTTGACACTACTGTTATCAGTCGAAAACAATTTCCATGAGACCATGTACTCTGTATCATAGTACCACATGCAGTTTTGTTGCATGTATATACCACTAGACTGTATGTCAGAAAGGCAGGGTTTCAAGTATCAGATATGCTACAGCCTTATTCTCAGCAGAAAATTATTTTGCACACTCTACTGTATACCTAGCAGTAGAGTCTGTGCCTGCAGCAGTAGTGTTATCTTGTGGTCAGTCCTCACACCACGTACAAATACATTATGAAAGTCCATCAATCAGTAGGACACATGTGCATTCACTGTTACACCATACTGACTCTTTGTCTGAACTCCAAACTTTCTGTCGGATCTTGAAAGGCTCCACATGTCCTGAATGTTTTTATCTCATGGTGACCTTCAAGGCCATGACCAACCTGGAGATTCAAATTGTAATTCTAAAAGCTGTTTCTGTTCATTTTAAGGAATTACAAAGCTATTTTAAGGAATTACAAATCTACTTTAAGCCAGGTGTGGGAATGTTAGATGAGGCCTGTGACAGGTACTACCAGTTCAACAGTCCATATTTGTTAATAACAGTAGGAATTTCACACCTTTAAATAATATCTCTTGCCCATATGTTGTCAGTTGTCTGTGGCAAATTATTCACACTTGACATTTACAGAAGGCAGGGTGATAGCTTCTCTGAATCATTTGACCTGGCCTCAAGCATCTGTTAAATATTGATAAATCATTTCATTTTTTTTGTCTGTCATATGATTTCCAAGGAATTAGAAGGTGAAAAGAGGCATACAACAAGTTTAAGTATATGTGGCCAGTGTTACGTTGCAACTGGCATTATCAGTGCCCACACAAGGGTCCATGGTACAGTGTTTGTGTAGTTAGTACACATAGGGCAAATACATATCACAGAAAGAAAGAAATTGACATACATATTGCCATCAACCACAACAAATTTTATTTATTAGTCCCTTCAACACATGCTACATGTTGCAGCCATAGTGGCCATCTTCAAGTGTCAAATACATGATAAAAAAGACAGAAGATGGACTGAAGCAAAGCAGTGACATACCTTTCTTGTATTCTGGAAGTGCCCAGTCTCAGTCTGAGCTGGGACACCGACCATCTCAACAGATCATTTTTTAGCTTTCCTTTGTCCCTCCAGGCAAATGCTGGTGTTGTATTGCATGCTGGGCCACAGTTCCTTGCTTCCTGCATATCTGCCTCAGCCCCCCCCCCCCCCCCACA
>Ga0123352_10005236_pt1 | contig 19442 bp, 10 predicted proteins | sample TergutLab28metaG_FD_89700 | JGI IMG/M metagenome (GOLD analysis project Ga0123352, IMG submission 89700) | Labiotermes labralis P1 segment gut microbial communities from Petit-Saut dam, French Guiana - Lab288 P1 | ecosystem: Host-associated > Arthropoda: Insects > Digestive system > Gut ... | reverse complement strand
TCAAAATGAAAATTTATTGTTATGAAATTTTAACAATTGAAAAGGAAAATTTTGTTTTTTAATTTCCATTTATTTTAAAATTTTTTTTTTTTGGGGGGGGGGGGGCTATTAGGTAATCGTCAGGATGCTGTAACTGTACAAACACAAAATTGGCCAAATTGCCAGCCTTACATTCTTCTCATTTTCAAAAATTGGCATGTCTTCTGTTGCAGGGTGCTAGTGATGATGAGAAAGAGATGGCACAGAATGCAATAAATCTCGTGGCCCCAGATCGTGAGCCTGTTACGATAAATGAAGGAGAGGAACCTGCTGAATTCTGGATTTCTCTGGGAGGAGAGGGTGACTATAACAAAGGTTATGATGGACAGGGAATTCCACTGCTTGTTCCACGCTTGTTCCATTGCCATGTGTCGCCTACTGGCAAATTCAGAGTTGAAGAAATCACACATTTCGGACAAGAGGTAACACACAAATTATTTCACTTTTTTTTTATTTGGGAGCCAATAGGTGAACAGTTTATTCACTTCTCATTATCACATTTAGCTGCATTACAGTTAATTCTTATATAAATTTGATTGTTTTACACCTTTGTGTGGGTTTCACCTCTTGATTCTCAAAAATATGACTATTTCCATATCCATATGGATTTTGTAATCCTGTACAGATCAGTGGAAAGTAAATAAATTATATATAAATTTAATACACCAAACATGATTTTGTTTTTTGACACTCTTCTGTGCATCTTGACCAAACCATTCATGCCACCAATGAATGCAAATTTGACATATAAAAATAGTCTTATATTGCTCCTCCATGTTGTGGTGTTGTTTACAACATCCTCAGGGAGCTTTACACTAAAGTATATTACTTACTGGAATATAATAGATTGCAATAGTAGTCCATACTATCTTACAGCATTCATGCAGCTAGTGTCAACATGTATGTCTATTAATATTTTATTGAGATGGTACGGACATTATGTCTGTACCATCCCATCCTAATCAAAAACTAAGCAACTTATATATTCACATTAGCTGCATGAATGCTGTAATATAATATGAGTTACTTTTGTAATCTCTTATATTTATGTATGTTTTAAATTTTAGTGTAAAGCTCCCAGGAGATGGCATAAATGATGCCGAAACATGTAGGAGCAGTATAAGACTATATTTTTATCTGCCAGATGTGCATTCATTGGTGTCATGAATGAACAGTTTACACCATTTTATTCATTTTCAGATTATATTACATTTAAGCTGTCATATTGTTAGGATTTCACTATCATATACATCTTAGTACATATATGCTGTAGTTTATATGTTGATGGCCCAGACATAAATAAAGACATACTTATAATAAGAAGGCTTTTTACAGATTATACTTCCATACAAAGAAATAACCATCTTTGGCTGGATATGTAAGAGTCTGACTTTAATGAATGAGTGGGCTGTAACATGTTAATAAGAGCATAAATTGCTACTTCTAGCATTATGATCAACTTTTGAGCACAACTTAGCAGAAAATATACATTTGTAAATTTTGTACAGGATCTTGATGAAGATGACATCATGGTTCTTGACTCTGGAGATGAGATCTATGTGTGGGTTGGAAACAAGTCTTCATCAGAAGAAAGGCAGCTGGGCATGAAGATGGCTGAGGTATGAAAGTACTGGTGAAGCGCAGGTTTTCTGACAGTGAGTGATTCATTATTTCGAGTCTTTCCCAGTGTTGGAGGGTACAAGTTATTACAGGAGTTGCATGCCCTTACACATGCAAGTGAATGGCTGTTCTTTTGATGATATTTAGCCTGTTTACTGTCATTAAGGAAAAAAAGTCAAGCAGCCATTCTTACCTACTGCATACTTCCCAGCAGCCCTTGTAATGCAGCCACTCTTGTCTCTGATTTTTTACCCACAGTGCACCAAGCAGTGTGTTTGTTCTCATGCGTCTGCATGGGTGATACTTCATTAAAGCTCCGAACCAATTAACTAGTTTGTATGTAATGCTCATCATTTTTAAATTTCTTGTACAAGAACATGGCATGTGCACCAGCTTGTGAGGTGAAGTGGTTCTGTATGCAAACTTGGCAGGTTATTTTGTTATAAATACTGACTCCTTGACTTTCTAAGTGAACATGTTTTTCCATGTGAATGATCTTCATCTAATGGGGTGTTGCGCTTTGCTTTACTTTCACATTTCCCCCATGGCTATGTTGCGTCTATATTCGGTAATTCCAACTTCAGGTAGTCTTCCTGTGTTTCCTATACATTTTTTTCTGCTGTCACATGGGTTCTGTTTACATAGGAGGAAATATGGTGATACTTGTATAATTATGTCAGCTAGTTTGTGGGCTGAGATTTGAACCTGTGGCATCCCATATGAAGAGGAATGCCTGTCACTGGATCATGATGTACAGTTTCTGTGTGTGATATGTGCAAATTATAATTTTGTTAAATTCTAGGAGTATCTGAAAAGTGACCCCACTGACAGAAGCCATGAACTGACACTCATCTTCACGGTGAAACAGGGTGATGAACCTGTCAGCTTTACTGCCATGTTTCCAAGTTGGGATTCCAGCCTGTGGGAGGTATGTGGGTCCTAACAACATGATCAAGGGCCAGCAGCCATTACATATGTGGAACACTAACCTGTAACATTTGTGACAGAAAAGTTACTTGGACTGAACAATGCTTACTGCATGATTTAATTCTATGTATAATCTGCATGTAAAGAAGCATGTAGATATGATCATGGGGAATCAGAATTTATCCTAACTTCCTGTCACATTGAGCTGATGTTTCTGGCTAAAAGCAGTACCCTGTTTATCTGATACATCTTAATGTAATAATGCTGCCTTCAGTTTTGAGTAGTACTTGTGTGCTTTAGTCTACTTTACTTAAATAAAAGAAAATAGGCTTAAGAGATGACCATACTCCAAACTTTTTAGAAAGAGGTTTTTTTGAAGTTTGATATCAAAATTTACCTCAGAAGATTAGGTGACACTCATCAGTCATACTTCTCGATTTCCTACAATTGACAACAACAATGTGTCTAATTCACAAAGATGTGAAGTGAGAATAATACCAGCATCATACTTGAGGGTCCTGAAGTATCAGAGTGTAAATGTTTTTAAAAATTATGCAACTTTTGAAGGGAATTATTGTAAAAACCCGATCTTATATTTTTTGTGGGGACAACCTAAAGAGCATGATATAGGGGAAGGTGTAAAATCCTGGAAACATTGTTCTTAGGGGCACTTTGCCAGAACCATACAAAAAGTGCCTAAAATCATAGATAAAGAAAAATGTGTGAACCTAAAGTGTTGGATTTACAGTATTTTGTGGCACAATATTGCAGCTGTGCAACATTTTCATTTTGCCTTTGCTTAAACTGTGTTAGCTAGGGAACTACTGGAGCTATGTATATGAAACTTTGTATGCAGTTATGTTATAAACGTTTCTTTAAGAGGTTATGAAATATTGTTTGTAGGTCAACAATTACAGATATTTGAGATTTGAGGATATGCAGTCTTGAAGTCAGGTAAAAATCTTATGTTTCTACCACAGTACAGTATTCTTTATAATTACTCTCATGGAAACTTATGTGTGAGGTCTGAAGTTTACATGATGGCGACTGTAGTGAATTCTGTCATAAGGGACATGTTGCTTTGTAATCTAGATGAATATGCTGCTTCTGCTTTAGAGTATAAAGGAAGTATGCAAGAAATTCCTTGGTGTTGATATTTATCCACCAAACTATGAGGCATCATATCCCAGAGGACAGTATTCTTTCAACAGCTTGGAAAACTTTTACAAAGATTTACTCATTGTCTCTGAATCTTATTCATATATTTTCCCCATGCATAAACAAGAGTTTATATGTGGGCAATTTGAAAGTCGGGTATTATGTATTGAACCTGAAAGTGACATTATAATTGAGATATCACAATACTTTATATAGCTTTTATTAATGTAGTTTGTCATTAAATGGCATAAAATTTTAGATGTTCAGTATCAACCGTATCTTGGATGTATTTTCTTTTTTGTGTGTTGCCTTTCGGAACAGGAATTTTATTTTCGTCCGATAACTTGCAATATATTCCGAGTTTTAGGAACCATCTCTTATCATCTTGCAGCTGTGCTGTTTTAATGCTGTACCACAACTTTAGTTACAGTAGAACCTGCATGACTTGTGGTTTGGGGTCATCATTTAATTCTCAATAATGACCGTAATTGGTTTTTATAGTTTGTTGACTCTGCATCCCAGTATAATCTTGTAAATAAAGCCAACTTGATGCACAGTTTCTCTTAGTATGTTTATTTCTTTTCTCTACATGTTTCGGGCGACTATGTGCCCATCATCAGGAGAAATAACTGTGTCTATGTGACACTTGATACTTGTCACTCTGTGTGGATGACTGTCTGGTGTGCAGGGTGCATACCCTGCATACCGGACAGTCATGGCATATGGTTTCAAAGTAACACATCTTAATTTCATTATAACATAACAAAGAATTTTGTTTGCATGTTTGCTTACTACAGTAAATGAGAGCATGTACAGTTGTTGTTAATGTTTCTGTTTAATTAATTAACAAGTTAATTGATTAATTAGGTAACTGGTTTTTATCTCATCACAAAGCAATTTACAATGTATAGTTATAAATGTTGCTTTTGCTGCGTATAGATTAATTCTGAGGTGCCTTTAATAAACACAGTGAATATTTCTGTGTGTGCACACTCTGGCGAAAGTGTCCTTGTGTCAAGCTTGGCTGACCCAAAATGCAAACATTCGGTTCACATTTGCACTGTATAGATAATTTGTTATGTTATTAGAATTTGCAGTGGGATAAGTGTGAAATATGTGTAAGAAAGGCATCAAAATCTTTTAATATGTAAGATACAAATATCAAGCAAATGTGAGCCTTGCTCTTGCATCTGTAATGTAGTGTGGGTCTCTTTGTTATTGTCACTGCTATTTTCTAATTTATCAGCATGTATGTAAATTATATATATTCTTAAACTCATAGGCACTTGATGATAATGCACAGTGTATGTTCTGGAAAACATTCATTGAGTGATTTGTGGGTCCACTACAGTTTTCACACTTTGGTTATTAAAAATATTATATTACAGTCTTTGCCATCCTATGAAGATGTGAAGAGCAGAGTGACTGCAAAAACTTCTGTTTGAAGACTGAACGTTATTTTTCTTCTACTAAACCCTTAAAAGGGTTTTAAAACTGAGTCACTGGGAGCCCCAGTTTTAATTAAATCAGATGCTTCAATGCAGTGTTATACCTTTGTAGTTGATCTATGACAGAACATTGATAGGAAATTGCATTGTTACATATGAAGTAATTTTGTTGTTTGATTTAGTTATTGTAACCTTGTGATTTACTTAGTTTAAATTCTGCTTGTATAATTCTTGCATTTTTTATTTAAAATCTGTATTACACATTATTAACATATGTACCAATAAAGGGGATATATATTATGACAAGAGTGTATTTTTGTTAATTGTGGTCAATGTGTGATTTAAAATGTAGATGTTTTCACTTTGTTTAAGTTTTTTAATTAAAATTAAGCTGTAACATTACACAGGGAGATAATTTGCAGACTCAGCAGGCTACAGCCTTTCTGCTACTTGCAAACACTGTGTTCAATGGTGTGTTTACCACCTGGTTAGATGGAATCATAGTGAAAACACATTGTTTTGAGTGCAGTTCATGTACCTACATTACAGGATATGCAACATATGTTTATTGGCTTGAATAATATTTGCGGTTTTTATCTTGTGAATATTTGATATTACCCCACTAATTACCATTTGGCATCATCTACAAACTGATTTCTCAGAAGCTCTTTAATAAAATTTTTGATTTGCAACAAGAGAAAGAAATATTTCCTTTGGTATTGTCATTGGCTGGCAGGTGTCCTAAAATGGTAGGCTAGGGTAGAAGTCTGACGTTCTTTTCTTCCTTGTAAAGTTAATGCATCAACAAAAGTCAGTTGTGCCATGACAGAGAGAGAAGTGCTTTGTTTGCTATGGCTATCAGTTGCTGAAGTTCTATAGTGCCTGTAGTAAACAAATGAAATGTGAGTGTGGTATATTCACGGAATAATAATGACGGGAAAACCGAAGTGCTTGGAGAAGAAGCTGTCCCATTGCCACTTTCCACTTCAACACAAATCCAATGGGTGTACTTATGTGGTTTCTGACTCAGGTTACTGCACTGAGGCTTGCAACTGTTAAGGGAACTTGCAGGCCATGGTTGTATCAATAATCAACGTTGTTCCATTGTTCTGCATTTTTACCCACACTTTAAAAAACTTTTTCAGTAATGGGAGAATGCTATGTATGAGTCAGAGAGCAACGACGCAGTTCGAATAACAGGTAGCCCCATAACCTACCAGGCTATCTCTCCCGTTTGTCCAAGTCACGTTCATAGATGGCAGAAGTGCAGAGAATCATGGGTAGCATGTTAATCACGTACTCTGTGATATGAATGGACGTGTTGGTGCTTCCATCTGAAGATAAAAGTTGGAATGCTCAACGAGCAGAGCAAAAGTCTCGACACCAGCGGTCGGCAAAGGTGGTCTTGTGTAGCAGATGCAGGTCGTGTGCGTGTGAGAGTACAGGATTGTTCCCCCTCCCCCCCGGATATCAAAACTACACGCAGCAACAAGCTCTAAATGGGGGATTTCAAGTTTAGTGTCAATTCTAGCGTTGGATCTGTTTCATCAGTGGAATTTCCAGCAAGTTCAACTAATAGCTCATCTTTGTTTTTTACCACACCTACGTCTGTGCCGGATACCATTTCATCACATCAACATACAGCAATGCAAGATGAACTTCTGATCGAGAAATCAGCTGTAAAATCACAACAGCAGCTGTCTCCAAATTCTGACGTGAATGGAGACCAAAATGTGAAAGCCAAAGAAGATGACAGTTCGTCGGGAAATATTGGAAGTGGCGTACAGACTGACAAGCCGAATGAACAGGGGCAAATTGGTCCAGCAGTTACAACTCCCCTACAGTTAGGGACTGGATTTAATGTATCAGAGCCTAGTCTTAATGTGATTAATTCTAGTAACACTTCCACAGCTAGTCTGTGGTCTTCAGGGCCCATGGAAGAAGGTCTTTTGCACAGTTTAAATGTACCTGCTGTAAATGGAACTCTAGCGTTTCAAAATTTTCCTCCAACTAATCCAAATCCTCTATATAATACTAGTTTAGGCCCTCAAATTGCCGGATTACCTCAATCCCAAGGGCAACCACCTCAACGGCGCGCAATTACGGCTACCCACAATTTTCCACACAATCTGTCTCGTCACATTCAGCAACAAAATCCCCAGAATATGTTCATGCCTAACAAGGGCTACACATCATGGTCTAGTACGCAGCAGAACACATGGTCAGCAGGTCCACAGAATCAAGCCAACATGCAAGGTTTGTCTCCATGGAATAGAGGAAGATCTGTGCCAAACCTGAATCCACTTCAAACAATGGGAAATATGGGAAATATAGGTAACCGGAAACCTAGTCCAACATTTAATCATCAGCACTCAGCAATGGTCATTTCCCCTGTCAAGTTCCGTCGTAGTACATCATATCCAGGAAAAGGACTATTCCCTCAGCCACCAACATTTGAAATCACCAACATGGATGAAAACCGAGAAGTGTTGCTCCCATACCCGGTATGTTTGCTTCATCATAGCTGTGTTAGAGAAAAGCCGCTTAGTAGAAGTATGATGCAGTTTATATATTGGCAGTGTTTTGGCAGGGGTGAAATCAGTTGCAAGTTTAATATATTGAGACAATGGTTTTCAGACCAACAGTGAAGTAAAGAAATGATGATATCTTTTCTTTTTATAGTTCAATTTAATCCTTGTGCCAAAACACTTTTAATATGTGGTGTTGTGTTTTATGGCTTGCTTTTGTTGCTTTTTGTATTGTCCAGTTCACAAATGTGTTTTTTTTATTTTACAAGTTGCATATATATATAGTGTTTTTTAAATGGGATGGCACCTAGAAATTAGAAACTGTTGCACATGTGATGTTGTGGTTGGCATGTTTGTGAGAAAGGTGGATTTCTTGTGTTGTTTTCTGTTTCATGTGTTGTGAAGTGGTTAATTATGCTAGTGTTGTTCTAGTAAACACAGTATTTTTAACTGAGTGTTTTAAGTGCAGTTCCATACATCAAGTTTAGAACATAACCTTACTGTCTGGTAGGTATACTTATTGATCCACTGTAAACTGGCACACAGCCATTCAATATGGCTGCTTGTCTACTTGGTTGTATTTTTGAGGTTATTTTATGTTCTATGAATTACAAATTGAAGTCTAAATTAGTTCTGTTGTGTCAATGTCATGGTTTCCAAATTTTATTACACTATTAAAATTGTATCTGTGTTTTTTGTGATAGTTTACTGAACTGTTTTAGTTCAGGAAAGAGTCAGTTAATTTTATAAATATACTATAGGTATGAGATACCCATTGTCATATTTATGAGCAAAAAATCAGGTTACTTTTTGTGCAGTATAAAAGCAAGCTATGCTGATTTTCTGTGGAATTGTTATTTTGGTTTGTTATGAACAGGCATCATTTTTTCTACCACATTTTCCTTTCTGTTTCAACATGTGCTCTTCAAACATCTGCAAATGGGCACCTTTAAGGCTACTCCTTTTTAGTGAATTTGAGATTTCATTCAAAAATAACTGATGAATATAATTTTTTCACATTAAATTTGAACATTATCTTTCGTGTTTGTTGATTGTCTTTTGCCATAAACATTGCATTTGGTTACATAAATTTTTGTGGTGTGTCTAATTACACCATATTTCTTCTCCATTGGATTTTCTGTTAGTTTGTTTATACCTAAATCACGTATGAGGTGAATGTTTTGATATGACTTGAGTAGTGTGATTGATGTGCCTGTAATTAACTATAACTCCCTTTATAGAAGTTCCTTTTTTCTGTAGCAAGTGCTAGTTGAAATAGGAGAGTAGGCTGGTGTTAGGAAGTTGTACATAAAATTCCTTCAAATATGTGTTGCATGTGGTATGTCTTCAATTAATTGTTCTTAAGAATGCTGTGGGTATAAAGGCTGCTACAAAACACCATTATTACATGCATTTGCTTAACTGAAGATTTCAGACTTGAATTTATTTGAGTCAATATATTATTTGATGGTTTTGTCTGTTAATGAATCTTTGGATTTGAGAGTGGAAGAAGATACTAGTGTTTGGATATCATATCATTGGTGTTAAGACATACAGTTCAGTTCATGACAAAGTTTGTAACATCCTATTGGTGCTGTGATGTGAATGGGTCAATTGCTGTGTGGGTAGTCCTGCGGGAGATGAACACACTTTAGTGTAGGTACAAGAAAGGGGTATAACATTTGGCTCATTGTCAGTGAAAACTTGCATTATCCAAAGTAGATGTGAACAACAGAAAATTTGTGGAGTCTCGTGAACAGTATTTTTTATTCTTTCTTTGATAGCTGACTGAAGAACAAAAGAATTTTGTATATTTGTGGCAAGATACATAAGCAGTACACACTAAAATGAATTCATTAAAGTTTTGAGACTGTGTTCAGTGAATGAATAGCAAGTAGAGAGAGTGGTAATCACCTGAACTTTTTGTGAATGTGTGTGATTTATGGAGAGTTTGCATTAAATGATACTGTGTAAGCCTGGTGTAAATGCTGAACTAGTTTAGACCTGCTCACTTTTACAAACACATTTTCAGCATTATAATTTGAAAATGTTTATTTCTCACAAAATTAGTAATCACCAAAATTTATGAAAATAAGCTGGCCTTAGCTATCAAAACCTACAAAGTATTGTAGCCATTAGAAACCTAAGATACCATCAGGGAATACTGTACATTGAATGTTGTAGTGCACCTCTTTCAGCAGGTGGTGTGAAATCACACTAAATGTAATACTTTTATGGACAGATTTTAAAACAAGGACAACTAGAGTGTATTTTTTTCCTGCAGGAATGTCTGTATGGCATCTTTGGCATTTGTCATAGTGCACTTTACAGCATCAGTAAGAACAATTATGTCTTTGTGATGAAACAGACGATAATTTCAAGACTGATAAATCAGCCCTAACAGTTGTGATGCAGTTGGTGGGATGGGTATGTCTCCTGACATTTTATGAGGCAGGCATGCTCTGTCAGTTGTGTTTTTAGAGAAAGGTTCTGATTTGCGAGATGTGTTCGGGAAGTTGGTCAAAATGCTGGGCATACATCAGACAAAAACATTCTAAATTCTCAAATGTGTTTGGACAGTGCACAAGACATTATGTCATTATGTATATGGAGTCCTTTTGTCCACATGTCTCCCTTCTCCATGTCTGGTCTGGTTGCTGGCAGGGGTGTAGTAATTGTTATGGGGAGGCTGATGTTTGTGCATACACACTCTGGAAGGCAGCCTTCTCCTGTCCTCCAAGCACCTAAATTTTGTTGTAAATAGTATTAATTTGAAACTTATTTTCCATATCATATGTAGTTGTTTTTAGTATGGTGTCCACATGCCCTTTCATCTTGCTGTAATTGTGTCATACACCTAACGTTATTAGTTACGCACTGTTGAATTATAAAGCAGCGAGTCCCGTAAATAAAATGAGTGAGAAGGGTTTTTGCAGTTTGAATGGTTGATATGAGACATGTGGGTGCTTCTGATGTGTTTAGGGATGGTATTGCAAGGGATGAGGGTATGTGATATCATTGTACAGGACTACACAGACTTTATACTTGTGCTCAGCTTTGTTATTGGTTACAAGGTGACCTTATGGGGTGTATAGTGTAAAAATGGGCTTTGAGTGCCATGGTCTTAATACTTAGTTAAACTTTGTATGTAATGCCGTGACAGTATAGATTTTATGTTGGTCATTAGGAATATAGATTCACAAGACTGACACAGTAAAGAAGTATGTTCTGTCATTATGTAGAAGGAAATCTAGGCAAAAACAAACTTCATACAGTGTCAACTTGAATACACTAATTATGTGTGCTGTTTAACCTTTTGACGCCTAATGTCAACTATAGTGGTCGCACCGCACCACTAACCTCTAAAGTTGCATTTTATATATTTATTCAACAAATATAGGTACTGAATATTTTAAACGTGGTATATATTCTCCGTTTTTTTCTCTTCAAAATGCAGCTTGTTTCATAATTCTAATGTATTTGGTTTCTGTATTATTCACATTTTATATACAGGGTGTACTAAAATTTAAAAAAATAATTCCAGCGCCAAAAGGTTAATATTTTGGTTTGGATATATACAGTGCATTTCTGTTATTGCTGGCCTGAACACCACAGATATCTCAAGATATCACAGGAGATGCAGGTGTGTTATGTGATAAAGCTGCCATGCTTGGGGGAGCAATAGAAGTAGCACTCTTGTATATAATACACAGTTTATATGAATTTATTGTGTTTTTGTACAAAATGATGAAAATAGGGAATTGTGAATTTGTTCATTTGTTAATGTTGTTTGAAATAGAGGGCAAATGAGAGGTGGCTGTTGTGAGTTACATGGATGTGTATTTCTTTTGTGCACAGTGTTAACTATTGGTTGTAGGCGTGAAAACCTCTTTATTAATTGGCATAGAGGAAATTGGTTGTAGAAGTGTTAGAATGATACTTTTTTGGTAGAAGTGTGTGTCAGAACTGCATTAGGTACCACAGGTCAACTGATCTAGTTCATTGACTGATTTTGTGACTTTGTAACTACTATGTATTCATATTTACATTCCATTTCAGTAGCTTACAAGATAAAGAAACAAAGAGAGTTTTTAACCAGAATCATAGTCATGCTTCTCCCAGTTTGATATAGCTCTTTTTCTGTACCCTGTATTGTGTATGGAAACAAGCTGAACCTTGTATATAAAAATATCATCCATGCATTCTTATGTTAGATGTTGAAAACAAAATTTAACTTGGTGTCCATAATGTTTCAATTAAACAAATGTAGGAGGTGATTATTGTTACACCTAGTTGAGTTATCGTCATGTTTGTCCACACATAACTTCAGTGAAGTTGATACGACATGCCATGGTAGAAATATTCTTCACTTCACTTTACCTTTTAGATTTTGGATTTTTCTAGAAGTCACTTCTAAGGTTTTAATGAGGTTTTATACATATTTTTAGTCCATTTTTGAACTTTGATATTGATGATATATGATAATTATTGTGCCTGAGTTTCATTCACTTCATTGAAAGGTCACATTCATGAAGTGCCTGCACACATGACTGGACATTGTGTGCTAAAGAATATTTGGATTTGTATCATGTTTATGGTATAGAGCCAACTCTATGGAGCAGAGTCTGTCTTGAAATTCTGACTTGTATGGAACCTGAAGGTTCATGATTGTGTTCACAAAAGGCTGCCACTGGAACCTGTCCTGAGCCAGCTGACTTCAGTCCATGCCTTAGAATTCTTTTTTTTAACATTCATTTTAATTCTGTCCCATCACCTTCACCTAGATCTGTGAAGTGGTCTTTTCACTTGTAGTCTCCTGAGTAAAATGTTTGGAGTTTTCATATCTGCCATGCATGCTGCATGCCCTATCCATTTCATCTGTTTTTGATGACAACTCTGATAACATTTGGTGAGGAGTACAAATTTTGAAGCCGTGAGATATTCTGCTGAAACTTGCCGATTTTAGGAAATCACTGACATAACAAAACCATACATATATCAACTCATATATGTCTAATCCTTTGTGGCACAGTGGGTACTATGTGTACCACCTGTTTTAATCATCAGGAATTCTGCATTTTTCCCACAGAGAACATTTTATTTGTGACATGTGACTGTCAGGATATGCAGCTGTTGTCTGCCTTATTCATTGTTTTAAAGGGGTGGTCCTTGTAATGGAGATGCTGTGTCTTCTCTGAGGTATGATCTTGTGTATATATATTAATTACATGAATTTTGGACCTCAAAGTATTAAAAATTCAACAAAATAGTTGGTGACATTTTATGAAATGTTGGGATTGAAATTGACTTACAGTTTACATATTTTATAGTGCAGTATATGAAAAATTAATGAATAAATGCAAGTCTGAAAAGTAATATTGTAATTATTTTATTTACCTCCAAAATGCAATTATTTTATTTCTCAAAATTTTACTGTGACATTTTATGTTGCTTATACCATACATTTGCTTACATTCAGTACCCAGCCAACAAATGCACACAATAATGTACAAATCATGAAATAAAATTCATGACAAGCATCAAACTCTAGAAGACTCCCCAAGGATGGCACCCTGGTCAAAACATGTAGGAGTGTGATACCTGTCTTGAATTGTATTTTATGATTTGTGTTGTATTGTATTCTATTGAGTGGATTTGTTGGTTTATGTATTCACTCTGACATGACAGAAGTGTTAATGGTGGAATGTATTAGCTGTGTTGTTGCTGTAATTTGTAACAACTGTGTTAACATTCACCAGCTTGTTTTAAGAAGTTCTGATGCTGCTTTAGTTATTGAGGTGGGAGATGTGAGGTTTGAGGTTCTTACAGCACTTTTCATGTAGGCTGGTAAATAGTTACTAGAGTTTCAGAGGAATTTACTGTCTCTGGGTTAAGGTAGTTGAAGAAAGGACCACCTTGTTTTGTACTTTTACATACAGCCATATTGGGCACTGCACACATACTTCGGAAAGTACTTACATAAAAGTACAATAGATTCAACACTGAAACTGATGATATAAGCACCATGAATAGTAACAACAGAATAGCTGCAACATTGTATTCCCTAGGGACATAGTTTGTCTCAGGAATATAAGTATAAATACCCCGCATAAATAAGAAGAAAATAATGATGATGATGATGATGATGATGATAATAATAATAATAATAATAATATCTCCCACCTTCAAAATTCAAGTATTCTTGAATAGGATGCCATGTAAATTGGTAAACAGTTACTTACATTTAGGAGGAGTTGTTGCCTCCATCTTCATTGTAGCCCAAGGTGGTCCTTTCTTCAACTACCTTAACCCAGAGACAGTAAATTCCTCTGAAACTCTAGTAACTATTTACCAGCCTACATGCAGTAACACCCCAGAAGACTTGAATGTTCATGAAAAGTGCTGTAAGAACCTCAAACCTCACATCTCCCACCCCAATAACTAAAGCAGCATCAGAACTTCTTAAAACAAGCTGGTGAAAACACAGTTGTTACAAATTACAGCAACAACACAACTAATACATTCCACCATTAACACTTCTGTCATGTCAGAGTGAATACATAAACCAACAAATCCACTCAATATAATACATTACAATACAAATCATAAAATACAATTCAAGACAGGTATCACACTCCTACATGTTTTGACCAGGGTGTAGGCTGCAGGCTATAGCCTGCAGCCTGGACACTACTCCACCCTAACCGCACCTAACTTCCAACCTACAGCAGCCCAAGAACGAGACGACCAACGTGGCGATCAGCATTATAGTCGTGAGCTCCTGATGTTGGGCATAGTAATGCCCGAAACATGTTGAGCCTAAAGAAAGTACAATAAAATAATAAGTAGCATCTAGTTGGTTCTTATTCTTCAGTTATCACAATGATGCAGGTCAAACACACATCATGAACAACTTTAATTGAGAGGTGGTCTTGGTTCATACTTCTGTTACTCGAAAGCAGTGTCTATCAAAATTTTATAACAGAAAAGCCACAACCCTAGTGAGTATTTCAACAGACATAATCTCATTCATAGGAAGAGTTTAGAAACTTGATCCATTTACAGTAACACTTGGAATATTTTGAGCTACATGTATGTAAGGGGCCACACTTGTGGCAACACAGTATGTGTGAACAATATATTGGGAGTTTTTTGCATTTTTATATAAAGTTTGTCAGCTGAATGCATTTCAGGGAGATTGTGTTCGTTCGTTCGCATTTTGTTTGAAAAGCTTGAGAGGTCTTCATGAAGATGGGTGTGTAGTATTTCACTGAAAGCTTAGGGGACCAATGTTGACCTGTATCAGGCATATACTTCACGTGGTTATGGTTATTTTAGGGGGGGGGGGATTACATTGTACAAAATTATTATTTGATATCAGCTGTAGACCCAGATCTAATTAAGATTTCAAATTTTATTTGAAATATTTTTTATGTTCTGTACATTTGACGAGGCACAGAGATAATTTTTTCTCATGAATAATAATATTTACGCTGTTTGTTTTATTTACAACATTAAACTTCTGCTTTCTTGCGGGAAAATCCCGAAGCCATTTAACACGACGAATGATCAAGAGTTTATGTTGAAAGTAAGCACATTTCAGTTTGCATGGTCATATCTAGTATTGTCTAAGTGGCCGGTCGAGTCGTTACAATATATGCGTGTATTTTGTAAGAATTGTATCTTTAGCGGTATTTTAGATCAACGTTGACTTTCTTGCACTGAAAGTGCGTCACTTGCCGGTACTGTGCATGTAAATATTACCAGGAAATAACAAACTGTAGGAAGTTGTGACAGGTTTGTGCATATCCCTGCTATCAGTATATGGGGCACCTCCTCTCCAGTTCACAATAGTACTGATTTTGAAGGTTGCAGTCTTCGGGGATATAACGTCGTGTTCATTGGTAATTTGTTACCAGTGTTAAGGCGAAGCGTATTGCCTCCATCTTCAGGGTAGTCCAAGAAGAATAAATTGCTTTGGAGAATCAGTTGCATTAAAGAGGGAAAGAGCGGCAACTACGCCGTGAAAACCTCGAATCACATTAGCATTGCTGTTCGACCACGCTTGTTTCTAGCTCAAGGATGCCAATTCTGTCACTGCTGTGTTGGCGTATCGCGATGCGACCGAAAGTCTGTGTTAACAGGGTCGTCAGAAGTCGTAGTAGGGGAGTTAGGCAGAAGGAATTACAGCCAGCATGCGTACGTCCATACCCGACTATTTACTGCGATAAGCTAAAATGTTTTAAGTATTTGTTCAGATAAGCTCCAGAAGTATTAATGCGCGTATGTACGAATAAAGTGATAATATTTCAGTGTAGTAGAGCTGTATGTGGATAGTGAATTAAGTGCTGTAAGATTGGGTGGAAGAATGCTTCGTCTTGGACCGAGCGTCTTCTGCGTTCGGAAAGCATCGTCGATTGTTCTGTATTTTTTGCGTGTCGTTGGAAGACCGATGGTGATTGTTCAGCGTACATGTTCGGGAGCGTAACATGCTGTGACAGTTCTTATTTAATTATCTTGAAATCCGTAAGACTTAATGCAAAAAGTGCGTTAGGTATAAAATACGTGTATTATTTTGATCACCAGCTTTGGCATGAAATGTTTTTGTTGCCGATAAATATTTAGTGAATTGTGTTTGGGTTACTCGCAGAGACGCATATTTGTTATGTACAGTGGTTGTTAATTTTTTTCCGACTTTTAATGAAAATTTGCTTGTGTCCACAAATGTTAGTAAAACTCCCCACTACCGATATTCATTAAAATCCGTTTAATGGTTCGCGACTTGTTTCATGTGTACAGCCGGACCGGACGATTTTAAGAGAGTTGCGAATGCACATAAAACTATTTGGCTCGCATCTTCAGGAAATTGCTCGAGATGTCATTTATGACAGCCGGTCAGTATATGCAGAGGGGACCTTCTTAATACGAAGGACGGGTGCAGACCACGCTGTCTTGACGGCGTAATATGTTAGCACGAAGTTCTCTTTAGGATCAGACCATGCCTGCTTGGGCATTTGAACGTAAGCGTATATTAAAGCGTTGCATATTACTGGGTATTTCGTAGTAAATCTTAGAAATTAAAACCAACTAATAACCTATACTGTGCTTAGAGAATAACCCCTGTTTGCTCGTAATTTATCTCCTGTGGCTGCTTGAAAATGGCCCATGAAGGGCTAAAACATATAGGAGGTAAATTATAAGCAGTTGGGTGTTGCCGTTTAAACACAGGCTACTTGTTGGTTTTAATTTATTAAAAAAATTAAATATTGTGTGCTTCATTACTTAACGACATTCAGATTTGCCCAGAACTAGTGGTCACATCGCTTTTTATCTGGACATAATCGCGATTTGTCCTTATTGTGGAATCAGATCTAACATATATAGTTTAGGAGCATTAAGTCCTATTGCAGATAATGGATTTAGGAAGTAAGTGTACGTCTTTTGGTAATTATGCTGTGTAGATGTTCATTGGAGGGAAGGGTTAGGTTGCACAGTAGGCAGTGTATGGATTGCAGTAAATGACTTTATATGGTGTTGAAACGCTGTAGAAAAGATTATACCGCAATTAAGGACGCTTCTGTCTATTTGGCCGATGTTGCAGAGAGCATCCATTACTTTTAGCTTGTTTATTTGCAGTTAAAAAAAGTAAGAATTTATTTCTGCGTGTCTTTCCTCCTGTAACAGCTGTCGAATCGTGATAGTCTGCCGCCCCAACATGGCACTGGATGCTACCTAACGTTCGGAGGTGAAGAGTACGTTAAATGTTGTGTGTCAGTCCACGCAGAATTTAAAATTTTGCAGTAAGGTAGTGGTTTTAAGTGCGAATTTCATTAATTTTCGCGACGAATGAAACTTAATGGAATATTACATTTGCACCTGAGTTATCAGTGCACATTGCACCGTGAGTATCCACAGGCTGGTTGTCATGATTTTTCGCCATAATAAGTATGTGAAGTGGTGCCGACTTCTGAAGTCCCAAGTTTGTTATGTCATGTTGCATATTAGTGCGGATTTCATGTTGGTGTTGTCGAAGATGGATCGTACCCAGCGTTATAGACACTGACCAGTTAATACAAAATTGTGAGTTGTGAATTTCTTATAATGCCCTTTCTGGATATCCTTCTTTATTGTATGTTGCGCCGTATCGATTGGTAAATGCGGAACTTGTTGTGAAGCATTCAAAGCCGCATTCATGTTTCATTAAGTTGGTTGGTTTTAATATAAGGGGATCCAGCTTGGGTAATAGGAGGGTAATTATTTGGGTAATTCCGTGAAGCAAATTTCTTATTGAAGAGCTGTTGCTCGCTGACTAGGCCAAGAATTTACCCGCCTTGTATGGAACCCGAAGGTTCCTTACGTAGCTTACCGGAACCCGTCACTGGACTACTTGCTGACAGAGAAAAATCCAGTTAAGTTTCTCACACACAGTTTCCTTAAAATAGGTTTTATTGACAGTATTCTTCCACCACGCTTCAAACGGGTCTGTGGCCTAATTCGACAGGTTATTTCACTCACGTGTGGCCGGTAGCTCATTACTTACTCCATCAAACTAAACATTAACATTAGGCAGCGCGCGGTCGCCTTATTATTCTACCTTCTACGAAAAGCGAAATCCCCCCCGTTAAAACTTTTGTATGTAGCCAATTTGGAAGATCTCTTACAACACAGTAGTTTGAGACCATGCGTAAATCATTAAGGTCTTCCTCATTCGTAGTTCTTGGGGCGTGTTGTTGGTATTTAATTAAGAAGTACAAAGGTTGGAAGACGACTTGTTATACCAGTTATGAGATGAATACCATACGGTTGTTGTGGCTGGACACAACATACGCACGGGCATTGCTATAGTGTGATTATGAAATAGGGAAAGCAAGGTGCAAAAAGTGGAACCTGTTATTGAATACTGGTTTCCAGTAGTAGTCTGTGTTGGCTTTTGCTGTCTGAACATCGCATCAGTTTCTTTTGTCATTGACGCAGAGAAGTATGTTAACGTCAGTGGAATTTGTCAAAGAATGTGCTTCGCCATTCCATGAGAGCAGGAAGAAATTTGTGTTTCTCTCGCAGCTACGGCGGGCTTTCATTTGCAGAAAACAACTAAAATTTTCCATGAAGTAGAGCCATTATTGAGAATCTGACGTTCGCTGAACTGGTCAGTAAATTTCCAGCCTTTTGTAGGATCGCAGAGTTTGCTATCAAGTTCATAAGAGCCAGACAGTAGATTTTGTCCTGTGCCGGAAAACTAATCCATTCGGCACTTCAATGTTGCTTTAACATAGGCATACATTATTAATGTTATTCTCCAACTATACATAGGTATCCAAGAATTTATCTTTATCCGGTGACTTCGATAAAAATTTTGCTTGCATGTCTCATATGTAGGATTGAAACAGACACATTCGTAAAAACTATTCAATATTTCATGTTCCGTACTGGCATATCTTATCCACCATGACATGTTCAGGCTCTGTTAATATTTGCTGAAGAATACAAATTGGGAAACCTCATTATGTAGTCTATCATTAAAGCAAACCAACTGTGTACACCGTGGGAGTCCAACCTTTCTATAGCAAAGGGCCACAACGGTTATTGTAGGCTGGTTGGCGAACCGCACGTGTAAAGATCACAGCAAGTAGTATACCTAACTGCCTACATTATTGTGTAATTTTTGTAGTATGTACGTAATTGACATATGTGACCGCGGGCTGCTTAATACAACTTTGGGGGG
>Ga0123352_10005235_pt1 | contig 19442 bp, 18 predicted proteins | sample TergutLab28metaG_FD_89700 | JGI IMG/M metagenome (GOLD analysis project Ga0123352, IMG submission 89700) | Labiotermes labralis P1 segment gut microbial communities from Petit-Saut dam, French Guiana - Lab288 P1 | ecosystem: Host-associated > Arthropoda: Insects > Digestive system > Gut ... | reverse complement strand
TATGAACGCATCCAAACTAAAACAATGCTGACGCCGTTTGAAAAACGACGCCAGCTTGCGTAATTTAAAGCTATTCTGCGACAGACCCTTTTATTCAGTGTCCATCCCATAGGGATCAGTACACAATGAGAGTGCCCTCTTTCTTGTTTAGCGCAAAGTTGGTGATGAAGTAGGCACAAAGCTCATATTGAGCTTAAATTTGACCCAGTTATCGCCTAATTCGAGCTCATGACCGACCTGAGTCTCAAGTTTACTTAGTTTCGACTTAAATCATACTCATTTTTTGATTAAATTCCCGGTTTATCCATGACTGTTTTCCTCAGTCTGACTGTTTAGCATACTTTCGCGATATGCGCTACAGAATGGACATTGCTCAATACTAATGTACTTCCCGTCACATTCGAAGTCTAAGTATCCCACACTTAGCGGTGGTGCTGGAGCGGCATCACGCCAATAGAAATCATGAATTGCTGCTTCGCGATTTTCTTCGAAATAGTGCCCCCAGTAAACATCTGGCGTTTCATCCTCGTTAAGGTGAAGCTGCCACGTAATATAGCGCTCAGACTTGCTCTTGGCAAGGATGATGCCGTAGTGGTCAGAGTCTGTGCAGTCTCCGTGCTTTATCCTCGCCCCACATACGTGGTTTCCGTTAATACTTGTACCCATAAGATTTGCTATGTCCTGGCCTGTAAGTTTGCGCATTGCTCCACTTCCTTTGATAATTTCAGGGCACGGGATCCCCTTGCTTTCGTAAGATGATCTGAGTTCCACGATCCAGACGATACGCTTGGATTCACGAGCGAACGCTTGGGTAAATCGTTTTCCGTTTTGAAATATAGCTGTTGCTGTCAACATGGTAAAGGCCATTCCTTTCTGCGAAAGGCACCAACAAGGCATGAACACGTGAGGCCAATCGCTATGAGTTTCATTTGCCGTCCAAGTTTGCTAAACCATGCTCTGTGGGACGGTATACTACAGAGCACGCGGAGGTAAGTGGTGAAGCGGTTTGCCGCTATCTCGTATGTTCCGATGTATTCCAACATAAGCCGGTACTGTGCGCTCTTCACCATTATCTAAAATGGTGTTAAGACCTAGGCATGATTGGAATGCGGCTTTTAGGTCGATGATCCCACTTTCAACCATCATGGCATACATTTTGTCTTCGGCGTATGAATGTTCATTTTCAAATTTAGCCATATAAGATTGACCAGTGAGGGTATCATATTTGCAAATACGCTCCTCTATTTGAACCCGTGTCATTTCACCGTGCCCCATCAACAGTTGCTTATTAAAAAGCCGACGATAATCCGCAGCGGGTAAGCTGCCCCATAAAACGTGCCATTTGGCGTCCATAATGTTAAAACAAAATCTTTCATCCGGCAGTTTTGCTTCGCGATGGCTGTAATTGTCTGTCGGTCTGGTCAGTTTGTATAGCCAGAGAAATGTTTTAGAGGCTGATGTCATCTTTAATGGCTTCGTGGATTCCAGGGAAACCGCCTATTCTGATTGCAAACATGTTATAGGTTCTCAGTATCCACTCTAAATGCTCGCATACATCCACCGGCAGAGGATCTTTGCTGTTGATAAACACTTTGCATAATTCAATAGCGATTTTTTCAGCTACTATGGAATCGCGATCCATAGTGTCCCTGGTCGGCCTGTTCCTGATGGCAAAACTGTTTAGATAAATTATATCTTTGGCGGAGTAGCCGTTACTCAACAGCACATCGTTACGCCTGTTTCCCGTCTTTACAAAAGCTACTGGCAATTCTGTCATAGCGCGGAACAATGCTATATCCTTTTTGCGAATCTCTTTTAGCCAGGTGCTTTGGCGGAATCGTTTGAGTAGCCAGCAGAAGATATCAATATTGCCGCTTACTGGGATGGTTCTCTCTGAACCCAGCAATCGGATGAGCTGAGGCTTGAAAGCTGTAAACGTCTGCTCAAAGTCATCAAATAGCGATATGACGAACACCAGCTTTTCGGTTTTGAATAGGTGGTTTGAGCCAAGTCGTTAAGTAATCCGCTCACATCGGTCTCATCTTTCCTCAACCGATATAAGGCGCCTTTTAGAAAAACATCCGTTCTCGAAAGCTTTTTGATTTTACGCAAGAAATCACTTTTTTGTCTGCCAACAAACATTTCGTCGGTCAACAAATCTTTTGTATAGGCCATGGCCAGCGCGATAGCTCGAATATCGGCAATATTGGATCCGAATCTTTCTTCATATCTCTCCAAAAGTTCTCCGAAGTAACGAAACCCGTAGTGCCTTTGGATGTTTTCGTTGCTTGTTTGGGCATACCAGAGATGCGTGGTCTTTAGATGATGTAGTACCAGATCATGCGCATTAGCGGCAGTCCCCGCCACAAATTCAACAATATCGTTAAAGAGCACGATATTTACTTGGCCGTTAAAAGCTGTGAAGTTGTTCATATTCAACCCCTCCTAGTGTAAGTGACGTTTGAAAAGTTTCCAAGCACGGGGCTTGTCCCCGTGCAGCGTGCGACGAAAGCCTCCCAACAAGCACAAGGAGGCACAAGAGACCCATTGCATAAACCGATGACATCGAGTAGCTTGCCTGCTCGTCCCGCCCTGTATATCGTGTCTACCTAAAAGCCCAAAAAGAATACTTCTAATTGCCTCATTTAGAGCATGGGCATACAAACCGCTTGACGGTTCGTTGGAGCCCCGCGAAGCGGGGGGAGGCGGCGTCAGCCGACTCAGGCGCGTCGGCTTTGCCGACCACCGGCGCGAAGCGCAGGTGTCGCGTCCCCCTTATGCCCTTCGGTTTTTTTAGAGGTGTTTTAGGAAAGTTTCAATTAAAACGGCGGAAACCCTTGCGACACAATGGATACGAGTTTCGCATTTGCGCTGTTTTTATTTTCGCTTTTTTCGCATTAGAACCCGCAAAGCCAGTAAAACCGTTGGTTTTATGCGAAATAAAAAGGGTACTTCACGACACCTTGCGAAAATAGAATTTGAATGTGATTTAGGTAATGTGGAGGGCTTCGGGGACAAAAAAACAAGCCTACAGCCGACTCCGGAGAGCAGTGGCTATAGGCGCATATGCAGATCTATTTTTATAAGATGATAGCAGACGAAAGGGAAAAAGAAAAATCATGTTTTCCAAGCTGCTAAAAATACGTTCCGAGGCAATTTATGAAACCGATGTGTGGCCGATTTAAGCTTAAAATATGCTTGAATTGTGTCCGTCATATAGAAGGCAACAGTTATTTAAGCCTAAATTGCGCCTAATTTAGTTGCACGCAAGGCACAGATAGTAATGGAAATGGGGCGATAGACAATCAAGCGTTCTCGGAAAACAATTTTTTTAATTTATGAAAAACAAAAATAGCCTCAGAATACAGGGCAAGAATTAACTCTGCATTTTGAGGCTGAATATTCCATAATTGCTTCTGAAATTATAGAACTACTGTCCACAATCATGGCGCAAACGCCCTTATGACTTCGCTTTCAGCAAGGTTGAGAGTCCTTTCAACTTTCGGGTGGCGATGGGTGCGGATTCGCCATTGATCATTTCAGCTACGCGGCGGTCTGCGTCTACGTGCCTGATATTTTCCGGATTTACCAAGTAAGATTGGTGGCAACGATAAAAATCCGGCAGGGTTTCTGCGATCTTATCCAATGCGCTGCGGAACTCAAGCTGGCTTTTTTTCATGTGCAGGATCAAGCGGTGTGTATTCACAGGGTGCGATTCAAAAAACATGATATCGCTACAAGGAATCACGCGGACGCTACCGCCGATTGATATTTGAAAACTGCCTGCTTTGGACTTTGTGTGAATACCCAAATAGCGCATATATGCCGTGTTGATACAGTCTTTCACACGTGAGGCGATTTCCTCGGGGAAGTCCTTGGTAATATAGTCCATTGCCTCAACTTTGTAGCGGAAAGTCAAATGAGACATCTCGGCGTGATCGGTGATAAATACAATATACGAAATAGGTTCCAATTCTTTGATTTTTGCGGCCAATTGGATGCCGTTTAGCTCAGAAGCGAGGTCAACATCTAAAAAGTAAAGACTGTACTCATTAGATGCAGGGTCATGGGGATGCTTTTCTAAATACTTTAACAGAGCAGTTGGACTGTCGGTGGTGAACGTCAAGCGTATATCCAAGTTTTCCATCATGATATGGTTCTGGACAATGGATTTGATTTGCTCGCGTTGCGCCGAGTCGTCCTCACAGATGAAGATGTGTAGCATTTATTTCACCGCCTCAATCAAGATTCTTTGCGTAAACAGATTGTCCTTTATATCGGTTTCCAGCGATATGTTTGGATTTTCGTTAACAAGCTCAGATAAAATATTGAGTCCCAGCCCACGCTCTTTGCCCTTGGTTGTAAAGCCATCTTGCTTTAGTTGGTGCAGCCCCGGAATATTCGAATCGCAGTCATTTTGCACAATAAACATCACGCCAACCCGCGTTTTTAGGCAAGCTACCCGAAGTTTGCCTCTGCCGAGCTCCGTTAAGGCTTCAATGGCGTTGTCTAAAATAATACCAAGCATACGCACAAGGGTAACGGAATCCATGAGGATATGGTCAACTTCTTCGTCTGCCTCAAAGGTGGCATTGATGCCCATATTCTGCGCCATGAGCAGTTTTGCGGCGATGATACCTTTAATCTCTTGCACTTTGACTTTACCCAAGGCCTCCAATGCAAAGTCATTCTGCGTAATGCCAGCAGATGCCACCTCCACTTTTGATACATAATACTGCTCTAACCCATCCCAATCCTTGTCTTTGATAAAGCTGTGGAAAGAAGTTAGAATGTTTTGATAATCGTGTCTGAATCGCGCCATGGCGGTTTGCTGTTGCTCGATTTCGCTCATATAGAATTGCAAGTTTTCTTGCTCAATTTCCTTTCGTTGCAGGAGCAGTTTGGTATTTAAAAGTTTTGAATAAAAAAGAAAACTGATGATTGCAGCAGCCACATAACCCAACAGGAGGAGCGTGGGCCACCATGTGTCCAAGGGGTCTTCAAGGTTGATTACGATAGATATGGTTTGGGCACTCAGCCAAGTTATGAGGGAACCGAGAAAAAATACTGTTAGGAGTCGATTATTTGCATCGAGTGCTTTACGTACGTTTCCAGATATCTTTACAAACAGAAAAGCAAAAAAAGCTCCGAGTGTGAGTCTTACTGAAAAACGAAATGAAAGCCATAGCATTTGTGGAGGGGCAGGATAAAAAAATAGCTCTGCTATGAAGGATGTTGACCAATAGGTGATCATTGCTAGTAGATCTACAAAGATTATTATGAGGACAGTCTTTTTTACGGGGTATGATTTCAATCTATAGATATATATGAACAGAAATAGAAAGATGGACGCCCTGTAAAAGATAAATGTGAAAAGCACAATGGGAAGATCGCCTCTGATTGTAGCATCAGTAGAAATCAGAGCAAAAACAGCACAAAACAGACTGCTTGAAAGAATGTAAAGGCACTGCTTGAAAGACAAGCTCCGATCCTGAATCACTATTTTTGCAATGATGAAAAAAACCAGAAATTTGGGGGCGTGATCGAAGAAAAGGTAGCCCAAGTTACTGGGGCGTGTTAAGAGGTCATACGCCGTGTGTAGAAACGAAGACATGGGACAGGTTCCTTTCTATAAATATACAAAAGATTATATATTTATCATAACACAACAACACGCCACTATGCAAATATGCAGACCCGAATTTTCGGCATATTTCGACATATTATGCCAAAAAGCCTCTAAAACTGACGGATCAGCCGTAGTTAGAGGCTTTCTTATTTTGCGAATCGGATAAAAAACAGAGCGAATCGGACGTGGCGGCGGGGGGCAACTTGCTTGAAATAAGCAAGTTGGATGAAAGAATAGTGTCTTAGGACGGAAATGAAATTTTACCTAAAATAAAATGTATAATGTAAAGGCAACTATATTGGGTTTGTTGTCTCTGGGCGAAAGAAAAGAAAAAAGAGATGCAAGCCTACTGGAGATCATCCTGGCCATTGAAACGGAAATCGCCATCAATAAGTGCTTGTGCGAGAACACAAGCTGTGAGCAGATTGAGAAAGAGACCTATGTGATACACCTTGTGTTAGCAGATCTGAATGAAACCGTCAAGTCTAGGTTTGCAAAACTGAAGATACAGGATGTTGCGCCTAGTTTTTTGCTTTGAATGCACATAAAAAAGATAGACATTCTGAAAAGAAAACGTGATTTATCACGATTCATTTATATAAGCAATCACATGCAAACCTATACAGTAATGGAGGAACAAAATTATGTTACAAAAAATGAAAAGAAGTCTAAGCATACTATTAGTAATCGCACTGCTTGTGGGGCTCTTCCCTATGCACGCCCTTGCAGCGCCAGCAGTTGGTCTAGGATTGTCTGACGACTACGGAGCGGTAGAAGTGCTTGACTATTACGACGAGTGGGAGTGGGTGTACAATGAGAACGAGTTTCGGTGTCCCAGCGAGGATGAATATATTCCTTACGAACCTCAATACACCGAAGCGGAGTTAATCGCCTTGGGTGTACTTGAGATTGCTCCAACTGATATTGTAGCCGCCTCAGCTGATGGGTTCGAGGCCGGCATTGCACCTGCCTCAGCCGGTGGTATTGTAACCATCAATACCGGGACGAGTATGCAGATGTTTGACGCACTTGTGGCCGCGATAAACGGTGCGCCCACGAATGGTCTCCTCCGAACCATTCGGCTTACCGATGACTTTAGAGCTTGGCCGGTTCACAATCGCACGTCGATTGTGATTAACGGCGGCCGGAATATCCTGCTGGAAGGGGTTCAGGTTCCAGGTGTGGGTCCGAATCGTGCCCGTAGATATTTCACCATGGACACGACGGGTACGGTGGCAAACCAAGGCATGGCACGCCATTTCCGTATTCATGCGAATGCCACATTGGAGATTCGGAATATCGGCTTGTACCGCAGCGTAGTAACAGAGGCACCCGGATATGGCGGCGGGGTCTATGTTTGGAGCGGCGGACACTTTATCATGGGGGTCAATTCCGAAATCAGGGGCGCCCGCCGAGCGGAAACGCTCAACGGCGGTGCGATAGATGCTACAGGGTCGGGTACGCGGGTTACGCTAAACAACGGGGCGGTGATTCGGAATAATCACACAGTAGGGACTGGCAGCGGCGGCGGTGTTTCTGTCCTCAACGGTGCGCATCTAACCGTGAATGGCGCCACGCTTCGGGATAACACCTCCGGCGGACGCGGCGGTGCGATATATGTTTCAGGAGAGAGCACAGGTGCCGGCGCTAGAATTAGTGAAGCTTGGTTAAATAGCGGCACGGTGATTGTGAACAATAGGGTCGGCGAATCTACCGGCGGCGGCGTTGCGGTGCTGGCCGGTGCCAGACTTACCATGCGTGCGGGTGTTGATATTTTCAACAATCACACCAGTGAGCAATACACTATAAACGTTGTCGGCGGCGGTGTTTCTGTACACGGTGTAAGAGCATCGAACACAGAAGCCCCATCTTATTTTATCATGTATGGCGGCACAATTCGTGGCAACTCTGCAGGTTGGGGCGGTGGCGGTGTGCATGTGACGCAAAGCGCCCAGTTTGTCATGCATGACGGCACTATTGGCGGGCCGAATGCGGCAGATCGCAATAGAGGCACTTACGGCGGCGGCATCATGGTATCTGCCAATGCAAGGGCGGCTGGAAGCACAGTAGATGCAACATTCACAATGCGCGGCGGCACCATTCAGAATAATGAAGCACTCAACAGAACCGACCCGGTTTCACACGTGACAAGCGGGGGCGGGGGTCTCTATTTAAGCAGCGCAACCAGAGCCATTATGCACGACGGTACAATTACTGGAAATATTGCCCCCAGCGGCGGCGTGTATGGTGTGGCATCAGACCAGCGCAAGAGTTGCGAACTTTACCATGTATGGCGGCACCATAAGCAATAACCGAGTAGGCAGAGATGCAGATAACTTCATCCCAGACACCCGCGGTCATGGCGGCGGTGTCTATGCACGGGGCATATTTAATTTCAATGGCGGTACAATTACAGGCAATGATGCCTATCGAACCGGCGGCGGTGTACATATTTCAGTTGCTACATCAGCTGAGTTTAATCAAGCGCGCGGTACTACAATTAACGGAAATACAGCGGCACACGGAGGCGGTGTTTCTTGGTTTAATGGGGAGTGGAATCAGGTCGGTAACGCCGGAAATTTAAATATTGCCGGCAATACGGCGCGGGCTTCCGGCGGCGGTGTCTATGTGCGCGGTCTATGGGGCACAACGGAGCGTGCACTTCCAACAAACCTGGCAATCGGCGGGAATCATGCGCCCAATGGCGGCGGTCTTGCACTGTCACAAGCCACTTTGCGTATGGATGCGGGCACTATAATCGGCGGTACAGATGCCTCGAGGGCTGTTACGGGTCGTAATCAGGCGATGGGTACAGGTAACAACGGGTTTGGCGGCGGCATGCTTATTACCGGCGGCACATTCAATATGACTGGCGGTACAGTCGGCAGAGCGACTGCCCCCGGCGATGCAAGCCCGGGTAATATTGCAAGCACTGCCGGCGGCGGAATTGCCGCAAACGGGGCTGTAAACCTTACAGTAAGCGGAGGTCATATAAGGGGCAACTTTGCAGGCGCTATCGGTGTACTTGAAAACCAAGACGGTGACGGCGGTGGTGTACATTTTGACAGTACAGGCACTTTTACATTATCAAGCGGGACGATTCAAGAAAATCGTGCACGCTACGGTGGCGGCGTTTGGGTGAATAATGGTATCGGTCTTGGTGGAAATCGGTTTAATATGACTGCTGCTACCATTAGCGCTAATCATGCGTATCATGATGGCGGCGGCATCTTTGCCAGTGCGTTTACCTACTTGAATCCATTGCCGACAGGGGCGTATCCGAGAATGGTTGTCTCTACAGAGGCGAACTTCAGCGCTAACACGGCGGGGAACGGAGCGTCCACACCCCCCATAAATGCAACGACAACTACAGCTATTACGAATGCGGCAAGCAGATCCGGCGACTTCGTGCATCCGCTGAATAATTTGGATATCAACTACAGATTGCCTAGGCGTCAGCAAATTGTAACCTTTGACACCCAAGGTGGTATATGGCCGGTAATAGGTGGCACAGCGAATCAGACGCGCACGATCAATCGCGGTATGGAAGAGGATACTTATGCCCAAGCGTTTGATACAAATGGTAATCTGGTAAATGGTCCACAAGACCATCCAACGCGAGTTGGCTATGTGTTTGGCGGCTGGTGGTCAGCGCCGACGGGCGGCAATCAGGTGTTATATAGCCACGCAGTATCAGACGCGGCGAATCGGACATTGTATGCGCGTTGGACACCACAGATGCGCGATGTGACGTACGTGGTAACAGGTATAGCCCCAACGCCAGTTGCGGAAATGCCAGCAGAGATCAGCAGTCACCAATGGAACACAAGCGTGACCCGTGCGGCAGCACCGACCACGACATCAACGACGCACAACGGCGTGACAGGTACATGGAGGTTCGATGGCTGGACAACGACAAGTCCGGGTGTGACAATTACACCATCCCCGGGTGTAGGCGGTACGTTTACCATGCCGAATAATAATGTGGCATTCACCGGCACATGGACATTCACACCGACTAACTTCAACGTGACCTACACAATAGATGGCATAGCCCCAACGTCGGTTGCGGGAATGCCGCCAGCAAACATTCATGCGGCGGGTTCAAACGTGACCCGTGCGGCAGCACCGACCACGACCTCACTGGGTCCCAACGGAGAAGCCGGCACATGGACATTCCTGGGCTGGACAGATGAGTACGAGACACCGGTTCTGACACCGGGAGTAGGCGGCACGTTCACGATGCCGAACCGTGATGTGGAATTCGTGGGCAGATGGACGTTTACAGCGATGGATCTCCCAACGATTGTGAAAAGTGCAAACAGTGGATGAAGTCGTAGCAGACGAAGTGTTCACGTACACGCTAAACGTGACAAATCATGATACGGAAATGACCATCCCGGCAGGTCTTATCGTACGAGATGATATAGACTTGGATCTGCTTACATGGATCGGCAATGTACGTGGCACAATCATAGTGCCGGATGCTGGCGGAACACTAATCCTGGATTCTGTGCCCCACGTCATCACGATGGACGGAGAATTAAGTGTTACCCTACCCATCTTGGCTCCCGGCACAGTGATGAATATCATGTTTGACGTACGTGCAAGAGTAGACGCAGTGGGTGAGACTGTGCTAAACACAGCTTTCCTTCAAGGCGGTACAGGCGGAATTGGCGAAGATAATATCTATTCAGAAGAAATAGAAGTAGACATTATTGGTGAACCTGATCTCGTGACCACGAAGAGCGTGGAAGACGCGGATGGCAACGGCTACGCGGCACCGGGCGGTGTGCTCAACTACACCATCACCATCGAGAACACCGGGAATGCAACAGCTCGCGGCACCTTCGTCCGTGACAACATGGCGGAGATGATCGACTACATCTACGCGCCGGGTGCGCTGGCAACATTCACTCTGGACAATGACGGTACGGTGACTACTCTACCAATGTCCAGCTTGATGACTGGCTTCACGATCCCAGAGATCGCAGCAGGAGCGACAGTGACGATCACCTTTAGCGTGACCGTGCGGAACGACTTGCCAGAAGGCGTGACGGAGCTACGGAACAAAGTAGTGGTCAACGACAACGGTAGCAGCACAACGATTGTAACCGGTCGTTCGGGCGTAGCGGTGACAAAGACAGCCTCTGCCACAACAGTAGCAGTAGGCGACGCGATTACCTACACCATCACCGTAGAAAATACCGGTAACGTGGCGTTTGCAGGCCTTGTGGTAACAGATACCCTGCCGACAGGACTGGTGAACCAACGGAATCTAAACCTCCCGACAGGTGTGCTTGGTGGCTTCTCCGGCAACACACTGACAGCAACCATAGCGAACCTTGCAGTGGGCGCGACAGTGGAGATCACCTTTGTGGCGACAGTAGCCGCAGATATGTACGGTGAAACGATCACCAACACCGCCATTGTGCGTGACAGTGACGGCGACGAGCTGGACCGCGACGGTGAAGACGTAGAAGTGGAAGAGCCGACTGGTCAGCCAGCAGTAGAGATCACAAAGACAGCGTCAAACCAGCCGCCAACGGGTCAGTCAGCAATAGAGGTCAGAAAAACAGTGTCAAATCCGACGCCGGCGCCGGGCAGCCAAGTTACGTACACAATCCGTGTAACAAACAATGGTGATGCAACGCTGAGAAACTTCTTCGCGCAGGTTGTACTGCCAGCCGGCCTCACAAACCCGCAAAATCTGACCCACGGCCTCGCCAGCAGCAGCATAGTGACTGCGACCATCGTTGAACCCGTGGCAGTTGGCGCCTATGTGGAGATCAGCTTTGATGTAACAGTAAGTGGCTCGGTGGGTCAAGGGATTGTGAGCACAGCCATCGTCCGTGACGGCGCTACCGAGCTGGGTCGCGGTAGCGTAACAGTGACACCAACCCTAGGCAGTAGTGCAGCAAGCGTAAGTTTTGTAGAACCACAGCCTGCTTCAACCACAACAGCGGCAGTAGGCGACGACATCACCTACACCATCACGGTAGAGAACACCGGCAATGTGGTGCTCACAGGCCTAGTCGTAACAGATACCCTGCCGACAGGGCTGGTGAATCCCCGTGACCTGCGCCTCCCAACAGGTGTGACCGGCGGATTCTCCGGCAATACACTGACAGCAACCATTGCGAACCTAGCAGTGGGCGCGACAGTGGAGATCACCTTTATGGCGACAGTAGCCCCAGACACATACGGTGAAACGATCACCAACACCGCCATCGTCCGTGATTCTGACGGCGAGGAGCTTGACCACGACGGTGAAGACGTAGACGTGGAAGACGAAGAATCAAACCTAGGTGTAGAGATCACCAAGAGCACAGCGGCAACTGTAGTAGCAGGCAACAACCTGACTTACACCATCACTGTAGAGAACACCGGTAATATGGCATTGACCGGATTAGTCGTAACAGATACCTTGCCGACACAATTGCAAAACCCACGTAGTCTTGTGCTTCCAACTGGTGCGACAGGCGCATTCAACGGTCGTGTTTTGACTGTAACACTGGGTGCCTTGGCTCCCAGCGACACTGTAACCATCACTTTTGTAGCAACAGTAGCGGCGGGAACGGCAGCGGGTACAGGCATTCGCAATTCAGCCAATGTCACTGATCCAAACAACCCTGATGTAGGCGATGATGACAGCGTGCTCACATCAGTTAGACCGCCCGGAACTCCCGGCGAAGACCCATGGCGTCAAGCGTTCTTGATCGGAGATACCGTCCCCGCAGGACAACAGCGCCCAATCCGTCCGCAAGGCGACATCACGAGAGCGGAGGTTGCCACGATCTTCTTCCGCTTGATTGAGGACGACGTGCGTGCCCACTACTGGACACAGACAAATCCATTCTCTGATGTGACGATAGATCGCTGGTTCAATAACGCCATCTCTACTACCCATAACATGGGACTCTGGGGATGGATTGGAGAGAATACTTTTGCTCCGGATCGAGCGATCACGCGTGGTGAGCTTGCTGCGGTTCTGGTTCGCTTCATGAACAGAGATCAGATCGGGCCTTTCTCAGCCGACCATGCAGAACCATTGAGCGGCGATGAGTTTCATGACATTGCTAATCACTGGGCGAGAGCATACATCAACGTGGCAGCCAGAAATGGGTGGGTACATGGTGACAGCGTCAACGGCGTCCCCTCCGGTAACTTCCGTCCGGGCGATACAATCACCAGAGCAGAGACAGCGGCTATGATCAATCGTATTTTTCAGCGTCTGGTTGAATCGCCGGACTCCCTGTTAGATAACATGGTTGTATGGCATGATAATTCCCGCCAGCAAGCATGGTACTACCTGTACATCCAAATAGCTACAAACTCTTTCTCCTATACGTGGGGTGACAACGGCTATATGGATTTGATTGAGATTATCAGACCAAGAGACTGGTCAGTATTGGAACGACCATTCTCCAGACCCGAGCACATTTTGGGAACGCCATCAATCTAACCCCACTATGGTTTGCACAAGGCAACCAAAATGGTTGCCTTGTGCGGTGAAAGAGAAATAATTTGAGAGAGGAGAAGAACACTATGAAAATACAAATTTCAACAGACTACGCCATACGGATTTTACACTTCCTACATACGCACAACGGTATGCACACAGCAATGGAAATCGCGAATGCGACTGAGATTACCTATCCTTTCTTCATTAAGATTGCAAATCTATTAAAAAAACAAGGGTTCCTCAACTCTATACAAGGCCGAAATGGTGGGTATGTGCTTGGAAAGCGGGCTCATGAGATTAGCTTCTATGATGTGTATGTGTGTATGGAGGGAGAGATGCAAATCGGTGCTTGCGTCCGAAAAAATGAGCAATGTCTCCGGGGTAAGATGTACGATTGCAAACTATGTAAAAAGTGGAGTGCCCTACAAGAAAAAATAATTGAAGAAATGTCCAGCCAGCACATTGCAGGATTAGCTAGTTGAAGGAGTGTTCTCTTTGAAGTAGATTAATTTACTATACAAATTTATAAATGATGACTTCCGGCCTTGCGTCGACAAAAAAGAGGATTGACAAAATGAAAAAGAGTTTAGCATTTCTACTGGCGATTATGATGTTAATCAGCCTGTTTCCCGGTGCCGCTTTGGCGGCGGAGGGGCAACACAATGAAGATGGTTATATTGGGATTATGCCCCTTAATGTAGTGATAGTAAGTACAGAATCGGAACTGTTTGATGCAATTCAAACAGCACCAACCGATGGAACTCAACGTGAAATTATCTTGGAAGCTAGTTTTAACCTAAGCGACAATTATTTCACATCGTCTAATTCTTGGATAAGGAATAAAAATCTTGTTATAAACGGAAATGGACACACATTGACGAGAGTAACAGCAACACGCCACTTTCTCTTAAATCAAGGCACAAAAATGACATTGAAAAACATTATATTAACCAGTCAAGTTTGTGGAACGTCTGGGACTCATGGTGGTATTCAAGTTAGTGCTGCTATTGGTGATAGTGCGAACCTAATTTTAGAAGATGGTGCTGCAATAAGAGGGAATTTTTCGTTGTCAGGTGGTGGTGTATTTATCGCCCAGGGCGGTACACTTACTATGTATGGTGGTGAAATAAGCGGCAACACTTCCACTGGACCCGGTGGTGGTGTAACAATTCAAGATGGTACATTTATAATGCGTGGTGGCGAAATCAGTGGCAATACGGCTGGTCCTATTGGTGGCGGTGGTGTTGCTAATTTTAATGTCTTTAGACTATATGGCGGTACAATAAGTGGAAATACAAGTAGTTCTCTCGGTGGCGGTGTTGCTAATATTATTACGCTTACCCAGGGCGGTGGTGAGCTATCTAGATTTGGTATCTTTACAATGAACGGTGGTGTAATCGATAATAACACTGCACCTATTGGAGGCGGTGTATCGAGTACGTCCAGATTTGTAATGAATGGCGGTGTGATCAGTAACAATATTGCAAATATAAACAGAGGCGGCATATTTCATGGTGCAACAAGCGTGCATAGTGACACCACATTCTAAACGATGGCACAATCAGCGGTAACAGGGCAAATGGTACAGATGCAATTGGTGGTGGCGGTGGTTTGAGTTGGGCAACAGAAAATTGTTTATCCTATCTTAGCATAGCTCCTGCGGTTATATTTTCAAACAATACGGCAGTAGCCGGACTTCGCATAAGTAGCCAAATGAATCTACAGCACAATATAAACGCAAACGGCAGAATCAATCCCGGGAGTTGGACAGGTAGTGCGCCAAATGTTCCTCATGCGTTCAACAACCACGACATCAGAACAATTGCAGATGAGACTTTACCGGGAGACCACCACACCGTGACTTTCAATCTGCACGGCGGCACGGGTTCTTTTCCGCTGACGCAGACAGTACCAAACAACGGCACAGCAACAGCGCCGACACCAGACCCAACCCGATCAGGCTACACTTTCGCCGGGTGGTACACAGCGGCAACAGGCGGCGTGCGCTTTAACTTCAGCACCCCCATCACAGCGAACACGACCATCCACGCCCGTTGAATAGCGAACACACCCGGCGGCGGTGGTAGCGGTGGCGGAACAACACCTCCTCCACAACCGCCTGTGAGTAATTACGAAATTCATCTAGCTTATATGTTCGGTGATAACCGTGGCAACTTCCGCCCAAGTGCAGACATCACCCGAGCCGAAGCTATTACAATCCTAGCAAGAACGCGGCTTCTTGATTTTGAACACGGCATTTCAACTCTCCCACCCGGTATGTCGAGTTTTAACGCTTTCTCTGATGTGAATCCCGGTCAATGGTTCTATTATTATGTGGCCTGGGTCTATGACACAGGGCTGGTTCAAGGTCACACAGGCAGATTTAGACCGAATGATCCCATCACAAGGGAAGAACTTGCTGCCATAATTGCACGGATAGCAAGGGTTCGCCCAGAGAGCGACACTTCGTTCCATGACGATGGAAGCATCAGTCCTTGGGCGCGGAGATACGTGTACACGGTCTACCGTGAGGGCTTAATGATTGGAAACGGTGGCAATTTCCGTCCGGGAGCGAATATCACACGCGCCGAAACCGCAACCACAATGAATCGCATATTAGGACGCTTGGACAGCAGAAGTGCCTTCTATGCCGCAGATGTTGCGTATCTCAGTAATGCCCTCTCGTTCCCGGATGTGGCGACTGCCGCTTGGTACTTCCCATCTGTGCTGGCAGCGGCGAACGATCACCGCTTGACGAGAAATTCTGACGGTGCAATCGACTGGAAAACGATTCTCCGTGCGAGTAGATTACTCGGTGACTATATAGAAACTACAATTTAAGAAATGAGACTTAGAAAATGAAAAAGATTTTAGTACTTTTACTGGCACTCATGCTGGTAGCCGGTCTGGCAGCTTGTGGACCTATGGACGAAGAGCCGGAGCCAACACTACTAGGGCCAATGGAGACAGCCCCGTCAGAGACAGAATCACCAGAGCCAGAGGACGAACTCGACTGCGAGGAAGAAGATGAACCAACCGAAGGAGACGAGGTGTTCTTCCGGCCAGATGCTGATATCGACATCAGGAATGCCGCAAATTATTGGGTCGAGTTAGAAGGCGCAGAGATTGCTACTCTCATCTATGAGATCGGTGACACAAGCGCTTTTGAGCAATTTGAAGTGACTATCACAGATTTTGAGATTACAAGACGCTTTGAAACCACTACTTTCCGATTTGAGCCAAATGCAGGAAACCGCTTCGCCGTTGTACATTTGACACTCACCAACACGAGTACCGAAGGAGAGACTCTACTGAGACCCCGCTCCCTAGCAAATGATACCCGCGCCACGCTCATACATGAAGACGGCACCACACTCAATCCGACTAATATCCACAGTGGACGCAGCTTGCTTGGCTCTCGCATAGAAGCAGGCGAAAGCTTTGAAGGTTTTCTGGTCTTTGAAATTGAGGCGAGTATTGCGGAAACAGGTGAACTGAACTTTATGCTCGCTAACAATGATAGAGGCAGCGCAGTTCGGTATCAAGTTCGATTGGGATAGACGAGAAAGATATTTCAAATAAAAAGATATATCGCATCTAAACAATTGCGAATCGGACGAAAAAGCGTACGAATCAGACGTGCAAAACGGTCAAGTCAGCTTGTTTAACTCGCTTTTTAATATGAGTGACGATGTGCAGAAGGAAAGCATTGGGAATCTTGCTCAGATAGCGAGTACAGAATATCTATTTACGGCGCACTATGGCTTTACTGATGAACCCCACGAGGCGTTCAGGAACTTCACATTTCCCTGACGCAAGGGATAAGAAAGTTGCTCTTCTTTCGGTCGTGCTCTCCTAATATCGTGTCGGCATTGGGGCGTTCTACCCCATCGGCGGCACGGTAAGCACGATCCGAGAGTATATATATTGGCGGCAAGGCCGAGCACAGACGCGCATCCTAGAGTGTCGCATACAAAAAAATCTGTGTCCGGCTCTACGGGGATGTGGTGACACTGGCACTGTCCTCCTACACATCCCCCGCCGCCGGAGCAAGCAGATGAACGAGTACCAATAATTACATAGAGAAAGAGGAAAACGAAGCTACTATGATTGAGATTAAAGGACTTACAAAAAGCTACGGCAACAATCGAGTGCTCAAAGGTGTGGACTTAACGATTGAAAAAGGTTCTTTCACCGCCTTGGTTGGGCGCAATGGCTCTGGCAAATCCACCCTTGTGGATATTGTGTGCAAGGAGCGGTACGGTTCATTATGATTTTGAGGAAAACAAACTCTTCGACCACATCGGCGTACAGCTTCAAGACGCACAGTTTGACAGCCGCCTAAAGGTAAAAGAGATCATCAGCCTTTGGGAATCAATTTACGGCAAGCCGAAAGCGGATTTGGACGAGCTGATAGAGGTGTTAGAGCTCCAACCTATTATGAACAACCGCTCGGACAAAATATCCGGCGGGCAACGGCAAAAATTGAGTATTCTGTTGTCCCTGTTCCACGACCCGGAGTTTCTCATTTTTGACGAACTGACCACCGGGCTAGATGCGACGGCACGGAGCGATGTGCAAGATTATCTCAAAATGATAAACAGGGACAAGGGCAAAACCATTCTAATCGTCAGCCATTACATGGACGAAGTGGAAGCCCTGTGCGACACGGCGTATTTTCTGAAAGATGGGCAGATTTTTGAAAGCGGATCGCCTGATGCAATCAAAGAAAAATATGCCTGTGACAGTCTGCAAGACTTTGTAAAGCAACACATGGGAAAGGTTGTGGCGTAAATGAAATTAGGATTGATAAAGTACCATATTTTAACATTGATTCGAGAACCGATCACGATGTTTTTAGGCTTTGGCTTGCCGTTTGTGATGCTGTTTATGATGTCAGCATCACTCAGCGAGTATGACAACAGCCTTATCATTGACGGCAGTTTGGCAGTGCTGATTGTCGCTGCCACAACCGTGCTATGCTTTAACGATTCGGCATACAGCCATGCGTATACAAGACAGATAAAATTTTTGCGCCGCTTGCGGATGACCGTTGTTAAGCCTTGGCACTACATCGTAACAGGAATTGTAGCAAGAATCGGTGTGCTGTTCCTGTTTACAGGGGTCATGGTAGCTACCTTGGCGATTGGGTTTGACATGAGCCTAGCAGACAGAAACTGGCTGCTTTTAATCGGCACTACGGCACTCACATTCATTATGTTCTACCTGATCGGAATGTTCGTTGCCAATATGCTCAAGAATGCCAAAATGTCCCAAGGCTTGGCGATGGCCGTTTACTTCCTCTTGCTCGTGCTGGGCGGCATCATGTTCCCGATAGGAAATATGCCCAACATTTTGCAGCCAGTAGCAAATGCGCTTCCCACAGCATTTTCCATAACCACCTTGCAAAACGCTTGGATGGGCATGGATATATTGAGCGGTCATTATCTGCTAGCTATGATAGGGGTAACGGCAGTCTTTGGTTTGCTGTCCGTAAAGTTTTTCAAATATGAGTAGGTCTCTGTTCCTTTCCTGATTGGAAGCCTTGTTGGAGCAGTGCTGTTTGTAATGACGACGGTGGTTACGGTGCTGTTCGCCGCCCTGCTCTGGCATAGACCCGAATGAGCATACTGCCGTGCAAGCGGTTTAACCACTAAATTTTTCACGATAGGAGAACAAAATGAAAGTTATAATCATAAACGGCTCGCCCAGAGGTGAAAACAGTAAGACATGCACTTAACACGCACATTTGTAGAGGGTGCAAAATGGACGGATGTTGAAACAATAGACATCTCAAAGATCAATGTAAGAGGTTGCAAGGGTTTGCTTCTCATGCTGGAGTGCAACGCCGGGGAAATGCGTTATAAAAGACGATTTTGGATTGGTTCGATTATCTTTGGCTGGGGGTTACTGATTATCGTTCACAGTATTTATGTCTGCACTAGGCTTTTAGATGCAAGCACATTTGTATCAGAAGAATATTACCGCTTAAAGCAACTTGCTTTATCAAAAAAATAGGGAGGCTTAATTTCATGAAAAACAATATGTACGGACAGGAACTATCGAAAAAAGGAATGGATGAACAAAAGAAAGCAAGACTTATAAAAGTCTATAGCAGTTATCAAGTCGTAGATTGGATTATAGTAATACTAATTATAGCTGCATTCACTTTCGGTATAAACTTTCCGCCAGCTATTCTAACAGTAATCTTTATTGTAGGTTTTGCTTACACCGCATGGACTGTATGGTTATATATAAAAGTATGGCCTATAAAAGAAATTCGTAATACCGGAGTATACGTGTTTGATTGGGCTTTAACGATAGGCTTGACCGTATTCGAGGCATATG
>Ga0123352_10005233_pt1 | contig 19444 bp, 10 predicted proteins | sample TergutLab28metaG_FD_89700 | JGI IMG/M metagenome (GOLD analysis project Ga0123352, IMG submission 89700) | Labiotermes labralis P1 segment gut microbial communities from Petit-Saut dam, French Guiana - Lab288 P1 | ecosystem: Host-associated > Arthropoda: Insects > Digestive system > Gut ... | reverse complement strand
CATTTTTTTGTTTTTGGGCGTGGAGAAGACATGCTCCCCTTTTTTGTGGGGGGGGGGGGAAAAAAAACAAATTTCTCCCCGCACGGGGGCATCCCTTTTTTTTCTTTTGCCCCCTTTCCCCCCCCCCCCCCCAATAATATTTTGATGCAACTCAGCATTTTTTTAACTTCACAGTCCACGTGATATTGTGAATAAAATAAATGTTCAAATAGATACTGGATCATTAAAAGTATGAACGTGTTTGGAATTGATTTTCACGCAAAATAAAATATTACATGGCGACAAAGCAAAATGGGAACATATTTTTCAAAATGTCGGTGACGGTTCACAAATTGGTAACACAGACATGGTCTACTGTGTGAGTCTGAAGGCGCTTAAAAGTTTTTGTACCAATGCAGTACGTTCTGGAAACGGATCGTCAGCGATTAAGCCTAAACGTTTGATATAACTATTGTTAGTAAAAGTTAAGGCGCTTTCGCTTGGTCAGGTTACTCAGGTTTCGACTCTTGGCACACTAACCAGCTAACTAATTCGTTTATTGAAACCCGTACGATGCAACACTTCAATATCAATAGTCAATACTGGACATAACCTGTGGTAAATAAATTCCATTCACAACCTTAAACCTGAAACATTTTAATAATATATTTTCACATGTCACAATCTTAAACCAGAAACATTTTAATAATATATTTTCATTTGTCAAACCTTAAACCTGAAAATTTTAATAATATATTTCTCATGTCACGACCTTAAACCAGAAACATTTTAATAATATATTTTCATTTGTCAAACCATAAACCAGAAACATTTTAATAATATATTTTCATATGCCACAACCTTAAACCTGAAACATTTTAATAATATATTTTCACGTGTCACAACCTTAAACCAGAAACATTTTAATAATATATTTTCACATGTCACAACCTTAAACCAGAAACATTTTAATAATATATTTTCGTATGTCAAACCTTAAAACTTAAACATATTGATAACATATTTTTCATATGACAATCTCAACACTCCGAGTGGCTGTGTTATAGAGGTTGTCCCACCAAAATTCCGGACATATTCTCCATTACTAGCCTATCCATAAGTATGTGTCGCAATTATAGCCACTAAGCTACCGCCCAGTTCACATCCTAGTTGATCGGAGAAATGAGTCGTGGTAAAGGTGCATGATCCGTTAAACCTAGAGTCCATTAACACGAATCAATTGCAATTAACGCCAATTCATATGAAAGTCCCATCAGATTACAGCAAAATACAACCAGCGGCTTTACTGTTAGTACGAGTAATTCGTCTCTTCGGATATCCGATCGTATGCAATGCGTCTAACTGAGAATCGTTCATCGGCATGTCCGTCTGTTTCAGCTACAAAATATATCCATATATGTGCGAATATTTGTGGCTGGTCTCATTCTAACTCAGAACAGTTCCCAGGTAAGTTAAGTCTTGGGTGATTTTCTCTCGCAGTGCGAAAGTACTTGGCTCAGGTCAGGTCTGAGTAAAATAATGTCCTCAATAATGTAAACTTAATAATACTATTTGACTGAGAGAGAAATAATATTACTTGTTTTGTAATGTATGAAATTATCATCTTACTTTTCTTGGACTTTAGAAGAGAGCAAGACGTTGCCCAGAAACTTCGGGAAGGAAATCCCCAGTGACACTGCATCATATTCCACAAGAAAAAAAAATCGTTTATCTACTTACCTGTTTTAGGTCCAGATATATTTCTCAGCACTTCGAGGACTTACACGTGAACGGAATGAGTGCAAATTAACGTCAGAAGTTAAATACTTATAATACTAGCTTCCATTTTTCTGTTTAATCTTAACATTTAAAAATTTAAAACACATTTTGATTAAAGTCTGATTTCAAACTTCACAAGAATAACCTTTTCGTTTTAACCCGGCCTACGACGAACTTTTATTGTTTTAAAAAATTTCGCCCATTATGATGGAAGTGACTTGGGGTTGGAAACGCCTGCAAATCCATTTCTCTTGTTGTATGCGTGTTGGTGTGGTTGTATGCGAAGAAACCAGCCACTTGCATGTAACTCCAAAACTTCATCACTCTACTGCTAATTCCGGTGTACGTTTACTTGTTAATTCCTAATTTTTAGTTACATACGAGAGCCATAAAAGATGTAGACTTGGTGGTCGGGAATGCAATGAAATAAAAGGAACGGCACGAAGGGACTAGATAAATATCCTGAAATGGGATAGCTTCACAAGCAAGTCCCGCATCTCTCTCGCAAAGGTGAGTAGTGACGCCCGTCGCACTTCCCAAATTGGCTTAGCACAATGACATTCTGACGCCGAACAAGTACCAATAGGTTTACAGTCGTGCAAAACAAAGAGTGGGCCTGCCCGAAACAAGAACAAATCTTCATCCGATCTAACTTCCTACAAAACTGCATCGTATAGGGCGTTCGTCAAGCAGTTCATATTTGCGTAGTTGGTAAAAAAAAAAAACTCAGTTTTTCTGGAAAAAGTTGGTTCATTACGGTGTTCACAAAAGTCACTCAGTGGACCCCATCGAGAGCCTGTGAACTCTAGTTTTACGTTCTATTACGAATGTACACCACAAGTGTTAACTTTAATATTATCATCCTATTTACTTTACGTCTAACAGTTCGTCCCTTGGGAGAATGAAACTTCATCGCGAAGTTCACTAATGCTAATAAATTACACCTACCGAGGGCAGTTAATTTTAGTTCATATATTACTGATGTACGTGACTAACATCAATTTTAATATTGCCCTTCCACGTGTTCTCTGTGTACCAAGTCGCCCGTGTGCTTACAATTTTTAAAATGAATGTGGTGCACGTCTCCCTCTCTTCTTTCATTCACATTAGAAGCCCCGCTTATTTCATCCTCCTTTACTTAATTACCCTTACTTCATTAAGCGGAAATTACTTGTGAAGCTTCCCGTTACATAGCTAATTTTCTGCAGGCCCTTGATATTTCATGTCACTTCGGTCCCAATATTTTAATCAGCACTTGTTTTTATATATCCACTTGCACAGAAAGTACACAATACCTGTATCAGCTGAGTCCCACTCACATTTTCTTAGATAATGTTAGTAACATTCATTTTAATAATATTTCCGTCTCATTTGCCTTTCCCCCAATGAATTTTTATGCTTTTTTCTCTCCCTGGCGTACTATTTGGTGCACCATTTTAGGTATGTTAAAAAATATTAGCTAAACACTCTGTGTTTCAAAACAGGAAAGCATTCAGCAGTCATTCGTTTTCCCTGCAGGGCGAATTAGGGTGTTCATTTTATCCAAGACGGTGCGATGAACATGGCGTGCATCGCAGAGCGGAAGGCAGGCAGACTACAAATTGTACTTTTTAATCTCAATTCGACTTCATCAATAAGTACATTTCCAGTCATGGAATCTCCCTCTCACGGGAAAAATATCGGGTATTTAGAATTCTAAAGTGAATTTGTCAGACTCTAGACCGTGGGATGCAAAGGACACCAGAGAACACGACAGCCAATTTATTTCCAGAGTTTAAACTCGAGAGGAAGGATATATTCTAGTCTTCGCTGCACGTAGTTTCGAAATGTTCTTTGCAATTATGTATCCTTAACTTATATCAATTCTAATTTATTGAATTCACGACTTCATTCCTGAAGAAGTTGGTATACAGACCACAGTACGGGATGGAATGCCGAGGAATCGCTGTTCGAGTTCCGGCAGAGGCAAAGACCATACTGGTTCTGGTGCTCACCCAACCTCCCATTCAGCGGGTACATTGAGCTCCTTCCCCAGTGGTAAAGTGACTGAGGCGTGACGCTGCCCGCTCGCGTATATTTACTGCCGAAGTCAAGAAGGCGTGGAGCCATGCCGCCCACCAAATATTCCTTTATGGCGTGAACTAGGGCAACTTTACCTTTACCTTTACTTTTACAAGTATAGAGCTGACAATAGGTCTACTAGTAAGAGAAACGCATGGAAGGAAGCACACGCACGCACTTGTGCTAAGTACGAAGTATAGTTCTTCTGTTGTTAACGAATAATAAACAGTAGATATATATAGTAAACACAACACAATATTGTCGACAATACAGCCGACATAGACCTTAACACGCTCCGAATTTTAATTTGCCAGTTCGGCTGTGTTAATGTCTATCGCGGTGTTTTCACGGTCGCTCTCGGTCTCTAAAGGCCAATGAAGAAGAGTCAACGTACTCTGAATTATTACTTAAAGAACACCTTGTCACATCACTCAGTAACTGCAACCTCTGCACAGCCAGTCATCATAAGCCATATCGAAAATGATCTAAATAAAACTTACAGATAAACAAGGTCTGCATTCTTTTCATCAAAATCTGTTTTACGCTGAACACGGCACAAACTTATCCATACGCCTTTACGCATTTCGTGAAAATCTTAAACAGCAATCAACAACAAATCCTTTACTGTCCGTCGAACACAACTATTTGTTTTTGAATGGGAACAAAACAGGATTTACTCAATTAAATTAAAGAGCAATGTTCAAATTTTTTTAAAAATTAATATTTTACTCTTCGGTAAACAATATCCTTTTCGGTTATAAAAACCGACCAGAAAATGTTGCGTAGGGATATAAACGCCGCAAGTTCTAAGTTCCACACAAAGGACATAATGCACTGTATGAGAGGAAGGTACAATTTTGTATTGCAAGTGTAAACCTGTTGGTACAAGAAATCGCCACGGACCCTTATAGGGTTAAGGACAGGCACAGTTGCATCTCCATTCTCCACAGACTAAGTCCCCAAACCATAGCCTTATTAAACACACAGGTAACTTAAATTTGTGGCGGGACCGTCCATATGCATGTACTGCCATTTTTTTACAATCATGCAAGTGACTTTCATTAATCGTATAACGTGCGGCCCATATACACACTTTCTGACTGTCTGACTGATATTATCTTAGCCAATTAATTAGGCTATGTGCCTACAGTCTCTAAATTCAACCTAACGTTGAGATTTAAACAAGACCGTAGGAGCAATTCCATGGCAACACATAATTGTCTGCCATCGAGTGAAACGCGTTATCAGCCACAGCACATCAACTACACACAGACAGAAGCTCTCGGCTTCTAGTCTTGGTCCAGAGACAGCGTCCTTCAACCCGCTCGTTGTTTCTGCAGTTCCACGCGAAATATTATGGGGTATTCGGCGAAAGTGTCACTGTCACTTCATTTATGTCTTTAACAATCCATAATTCTCAGTCATTCTCTCATGTGACAGTACGTAACAACACAGTCAAATAAGTGTCGTTAAACAACACGAAAACAAATGAAGCAAAATACGTGCAATCCGAATTTTAGAATGTGATTGTTTAAGAAAACTGGGTGAGAAGAACAGAACAGGACACGTGTGGCAATGGCTGAGGCTTAATTTTTGTTAAAAATATTCAGCATCAGAATCGAGAGGCTTCAATTTTTACAGTTTATGTACTTATTTATATCAGAACTGCCCTCTAAAACACCTTAATAAGAACGGAGAGCGACGAAGATTCGACAAGAAAGAAGACGTAAGCAGCTACTGGATTACCTTAAGGAAAAAAGAAGGCACTGGAACTTGAAAGAGGAAGCACTACATTGTGCTCTGTGGGGAATCCGTTTTGGAAGAGGCTCTGGACCTGGCACATGAAGCCGACACTTTATTTACAGAGACGGCGTACACTGAACTACACTCTCAGCATCCTCCCGACATTCAGTGTAGGCACTGGCCTATTGTAAGCAACTGTCCGGCAATAACCTGGAGTTACTGCACAACGTCACGACTCAACTGCCCAGTGTTATACAGATAGGCTAACGAACGATTCTGACGTGTGTTCCAAGAGTTGTGAGGCCAACTAATGGACGGAAAAGGCACCGTGCTCGTGCATTTTCTCATTTCCTCCTCTACGTGAGTGATAATACTTTCACATATTCCAACAGTACCTCCTTCCAGATCCCTACCTCCTCACAACTCAGGCAAAGTTCACATATCATTAAACGTTCTAAACCCTAAGCTGTTGAAGCAGCATCGTTAAAATAACAAAGAACAGATCGATCTTGGTGCCTCTAGAAAGCGCATATTAGATGTAGAACCACTCAGCTAACGCGCTCGTTTTCATTTTCCTTCTGTGAAAAACAACCATTATGCAGGCTGCCGAGATTACAGGCGAGTGCTGTCAAACTGGAGAGCATGCAAAGAAGACAAAACACCCAGCCAGAATAAAGCAAAACTTTCCAGAGCTGTGCAGCGCAGTTGGGGTCACGTTACTGGGAAGAGGCCAGTCTGGCCGTTCATTCAGCAATCAATCCAAATGTCTGGTCTGTTACTACCTGCCTGCCTGCCTGCCCGCCTATTTGCTTGTTTGTCCGTCCGTCCGTCCTTCCGTAAGTCAAACTATCCACCTACGCACCAATTCAAACCATGTAGCTATCTTCCTATCGATCCATTTGTTTGTGTAATGTACTGTAGTCTGCCTCTTGCCGATGAACCACTGGAGCGACACTAATTAATCTCTGTGTAGAGGAAATTCAGCTTTATGTTACGGTTCTTCACAACAGAAACAACAGATATGCAAACATCAATGATCAACAACTGTAGGTCTAAAGTAAGGGTGATTAAAACTTTCAAACAAGACGAGATATCATACGCCACTAAAATCTGAATGAACACATTTAGAAGATGAAACGCAGATACGAGATTTGATTACGGAATCGGTCACAAAATATGTTAAAAATACCTTCGTACTGGCCTCCCTGTATTCATCCTTGCTGATCCCACTGGCCGCGCCGTATAAGGCGTGGGTGTGAAGCCGCTCGATGGCTGGATTTGCGGGTTCGAATGCCGCCGGAGGCATGGATTCTCTGTCGTGTGTGTTATAATGACTATTTAGGTTCCTTGCTGTAGAAATTATGGGCCATACCATTTTATTCTCTGACCGGCGCTCCTGCAAAGCCATTTTCCACCATTACGGGAGAGATGCAGTGACTGCAAAAACAATATTTCGCTTCGATGTTTATTTGTTGCAGACACAAATATGTCATTACTTAATAACGTACACTACTGTAACGTGTAAATGCCATCAGGACACTGTCTTGCACTTCGTACAGCGTTCACACTACCGAAAACCTTTCACAAACAATATGTTGAAGTGAGAGAAGTGATTTATTTATCCACGTTTTCAATTGTTATGATTATACTGAATTATGTTGGTGGTAGGTGACTGAGGCGTGAATGTGGATCATTTGTGGAAGGGCGGTCACAGGCGGAAACCTAAGTACTCGGAGAAAACCCCCTTCCAGTGCCACTTTGACCACCACAAATAGCAAAAAATGGACCGGACTGGGACAGAACCGAGGCCTTTGTGGTGTCGAGTTGGCAACCAATCGTCTCAACCGCGGTAAAATCAAGACGATAGGGGTGTTGATGATGATGATGACGACGATTGCCGTGTATTTTACGTCACATTAGTAGATTTACAGCAATTCGTGTGTGATGATCATTTACAGAAAGATAATGGGTTTTGAATTGCCTGTAAACTTGCAGTTACATACACTGGACAAGTTCGGACCAAATTACGTGCCGCCAATGGCTAATGAGTTCCATACATATACGTTGCACATTTTTGGAGACCGGTATAGAACCAGATGTGTATGTAAGAACTCACTACCTCCCCACACTGTGTTATTTGACGCACTTTTTATGAATCGGGCATAAAAAAAATTGCATGGGCTGTATAGCGTCGTGTTGGTACAAGCCGTCACTGCACGGCCATACAGATGGAGACTTATCGATAGCGCAACTCGATACACATCTTGGGGTGTTCGTTTAAGCCCCATTGAAGCTCTGTGTGCATTATTCATCACATAGATCAGACTTGCTAATTGTTTCCATCGTCGACGCCCCATTTTTTACTGCAAGAATAATACAATCAGAACTCACCTTGCGAGCGCCCCCTGCTAACAGGGTGCGTATCAGAACCTTGTCCCTTCTCGCTGCATAAAATCTGCAGATTACAATACATAAAAGCTTTAATAGTGCCTGCTGTTTTATATGCAAGTAAAATTTTGTTTTTCTCTCTGAGGGAAGAAACTGACTGAGGATGCCTACGAACTGCTGAGGAGAATGCATAATGTTAGGAGACAGAAATTAACAAAGGGCCGGAGCAAGACACACGATTGCAAGCTTTGTGATGTGCATCTTTCCAGTAATATTGATACAGTAATTATGTCAAAACATGTGAAACTTGGAAAACGACATTTTCGATATCTCACTGAGACATCAGTGTGGAGGGATAATATTAAAGTAGAATTCAGGGAGACAAATTTTTAGATTTATAACTAATTGATATTTTCACAAACTCATACAATTTGTTCAAAACTGCTGCCCGTCCAGTTACCAAGCAAAAAAGACCTACCGTACAGCAAACCACCCCACCATAATTCAACCCGAATAGGCGACTTACAAAACGCAAAAATCCACCAAATGCTTACATTCACGTTTACAGGAATGCTGGAATAAGAGTTAATTGGACCCATGGATTTTAAATCTGCGATATGCGGAATACTTTGAAACACGTAATGAAATGAAATTTATTAAAACCAACAATACAAAGTTGAAATTGTGATGAACTCATGGTACAAACATTTCCTTTTGAAGTTTAGTGGTGGGTCTATACAGATTTTTCATAATTGCCTCCTGTCTGTCTGAATTATCACGGAAAAGCGTAAAATTGTGTTGAGTGAATGAGAATCGGACAGCAGGGTGTCAATACATAGACGGCCGTCGATGTTTTACGCTATTCCATGTTTATGCAAAGCGGCAGGAGGCAATTACAACAAATCAGGGCAGATCTGCTATTAAATATATTTTAACAACTTCATAAAAATTCGTTATCACTGTTCGAGTCCGAAGAAGGAGACCGTGATCTGCTGCAATAACCTTCGGTTTTACCCACATCCCAGTTCTGTCTCTTTATGCCTATTTCAAGGAAACATGGTGCAAGGAGGGAGTAATATGAATAAAGTGTTTCTAATGACGCCGTCAAAAGCGACAGTTTCAATTTCATCCCCGCAGATAGGCTAACTCACACCACTCCCACGATGTAGCTGTCAACCTGATGATGTGGCGGACGAACTGCTTAATAAGACCAGCAGTCAAGAATCGGTGGGGCGGAGTGGGAGATGGGGGGTGGTGGGGACTGCGTACTTGCTTTTAGCTCTCAAAAATATAAACGGAATCACAACCCGCCCTGCCCTTGCACAGGACTGGCTGTTGTTTAGGTGATCCATGTGGGAATGTAGGCACAAAGTACAAGCACGAAAATGTATAATGCGATGCCTCACACCGACTGTGTTTGTGACCTTCACACCTCACCGATTTTAGACTTTATTTATTCCGGATATAACCACACTTCTTACTAAACTATTTTATTGTGAATACATTACTTTCAAAAAAAAAATTATTTTTCCTCGCTCGAGTACTTCGACAAATATCACTATCTCATAAAGTGGTTCTTCAGACAAAATATTTGTAACTTAATGACATGATGCACACTTCCTTTAAACGAGCTGTTCCTCTATACACCTTTACTTTGAGCGTCCAATAATTTTACTTGGCCACGGTAGACCGAAATTAATTACTATGACAACGTTTAGAGTAGAAGCTTACAGCAAATTTCATCGAAAACCTTTGAATGTACTCGGAAATTAAATATGTAGAGTTACTTTCGGTTGGGTAGGATAGTATCAGCTATATGCGCTTCTACAGAGTGCTCTTTGTACCAAGCACTCGTAAACAGCGAATTTAAAAAGTACATTAACCTAGGATGTAATTAGTACTGCAATATTCACAGGATCTCTACAGTATGTAATCACTCTCCGTAAACGATAGAAACAGACTTTGTGTGACTATAGAGAATCCTTAGCAACATTTACACGTAAACTTTACGCTACCTTCAGATATGACTAAAGCTGAAGTGGAAACAAACAATGGCACAGTAATCACTGTTTTTTAATTAAGCGAGGACGGAGGCCTAGCCAGAAAATCCATAACCAATTTCCATCCGCATTTCCTTTCAGACGGAATTTCCTCAATGATTTCTCCCACAAAGCCTCACAGACGACATTTTCCATCTCGATTCTATAAAAGCCCTCCAATATGAAAGACCCCATTCGAGTCTGCCGCTTTGTAGACATCTGAGTTCAACAATGATTGTCGCATTGTCCTGAGTTCCTATCGATTGTGTACTCGTATATGATGTTATTTAGTGACGATGCATCAAATATGCAGTTTCGAAATAAACCTCTTAATGAAGATATTAGACGCCAGATGCAGTAGAAATAATTCAGGATTTTTCAAGGCCCACAATGTTCCTAGAACTGTTAAGGAAAACGACGAAAAACAGACCTAACATTGGCAGTCGTCTCCACCGGGATTCAAACTGTGACGTCTTGAAGAAGTAATAAACGAAATCACACTGTTCTGTTTCTTACGTACGGGTGACATGTATAGATTGACTTGGTAGAAACTTGCTAACTGACGGGACAGAAATGAGAGCATCACCGACGGCGAACATGACACGGATGTGGTCTGCCTCAAGCACACACTGTTCTAGTGTTTATCTGGACAGACTGTGAATAATTACAAAACAATGTGAGTCAGGATATCCGGTACTCCAAAAGATACTCGAACCCCGTGCCATCGGAATACAATCTCGAAGCTTTTCCGCTACACCAACGTGTTTATACCAGCATGGAGGACTCGGCACACGATCAGAATCTAGACAAAATGTTCGTAACAAAAGCTGCTACCATTCAGCTCAGAATTATTCTCATTTTTTAACTACAATCTTACTTTTATTTTGGGTTGTTTAAATCAAGAATAACGAAACTATGACGTACTCTGTCTTAAGACAGGTCCATATTTCTCTCAAAGCGAATTCCTCAAAGACAGCGATCTAGTGTTTCCTCTTTCAGTATCCACCATCTTCTCGTTTAATTAAGGTCATCCAGTAGCTACTTGCGTCCTCTTTCTCGTCCTCCCATTCCTTCTACCTTTCCTTCATACAGGCGAAAAATAAATTACGCATAGCTAGACCGACATAAAGTGACTTGTGGTTGAACTGTAGTAAGATAAGGATACTATGGAGACAGGCGTAGACGGAAGTGAACTGACTGAAGCCAGTATGCTGTGGTAGGTTTTTGAGAACAATGATAAACATAAAAGTTGCGTAAAATGGGGAAGCAATTGCTAATATAAGATTCGATGCCAGTTGTATCGCACATTACATTTTGCTTGTAATCTTTGCTTCAAGTTCTGGGCGGATATATCCCCTTACAAAGAATCATGCTTCAAACAATCTAATCAGATGTACGGCAAAGGTCTGTCCACCTTCCACAGTGTGTCACGATGCATAAGCATGCGACGACTCTGTATTCTAGACACCGCACTGGAAGGAAACCCCGCGGCATGTGAACCAACCCCGCATTTGTTATTCCGGGCAGATCGCACAAGTCGTCCTGTAATTGTGTTCCTCTTTGCAGTATTGCCAACAGCAACTACAGCCGCGTAGACTTTCTTTTTTAAAAAAGTCCTGTGCTCGTCTACATTTTGCCAAAACATACGAAAGTCAAATGGGTAAGAGAACATTTACGACTAACAAGCACAATGTGTGCTTATCTTGTACAAAACTCCAGGAAATAAAACACACAGCAAGGGGTGCACGAATCTTGGGCCCCTAATCTCCATTGTGAGTAAATGTTTTTATGGTGACACATAATTTGTGGGTCTTGAGTATGGAACCTGCTACATGTCACCCTTCTGACGCCTAAAATTTTGGAGTGGCTGTTTTTTTAATTTGTCCACCCCTGATTTACAGTGTTTTTAAATCTACCAAATATAACTTTATAATTCTTTCTTACAGTATGTTCTGTGTTTTTAAATTCAGGGCAGTTTATTTCGTTAACAAATTTAATCTTTCTCCATCATAGGCTCCGTCAGCCACGTGACAATTGACTAGGTGACACCCCAACTGTGGCAAGAAAGACAGATAAAATAAAGGGAAAAAGAAATAAAGAAAGCGAAGAGGAGAAAACTAAAATAAAAATGGAAACGGCGATAAATGGCGGAAAATAACTCGAACTACGAGTCTCCTGCAACGGAGCAATGTTCTGTATTCAGTGCACCACAAAACTGCCACCGTACATTACGGAACTGGCCGGCTCATATCTGGAGGCCACTAATTGCGCAACAATGACCCCTAGAGGGAAATTTGGCTCAGTATAGTAATACTGTTTACTGGAACGATGCCAGGCCAGCTGTGTTTCTTAATCCCAGGTAATTCTCGGCACAAGACACACAGATGTGCAAATTTGGTGATAAACGGGATAAGATTCAGTGGCATTATCGTAACCAGTCTCCATTATCCCTCAAAGTGAATATCGTACTGCATTCAGCTGAGAGGCGAGTCTCAGTATTTTATCATTTGCGTCTCCAACTTTGCGACTGTCCCTGACATAAATATCACATAATTCCCTCCCCAAATATCTACTTCATTCAGATTCGACCATGAGCAGTTACCAAGTACTCTGCTGGTGACAACATTCCCTGCTTTCATGGAACTTCAAAGTTCGAGGTTCAAGGTTCAAGAAATTTTGACAATGAAGTCTATCCCGAACGAAGTTATTCTGGTTCATATGTCCAAAAGCTATTTGCATAAGATTATTATTATTATTATCACCATTATCATTCCAGGATTTTCCCACCAAAATTCTGATCCCACAAAACAGCAAATTATTCAAGACTACACCACTTCCTCCGTAATCAGTGACTGCCAAAACAAATGCCCAAAGCAAATAAATAATTCTTTGTTTTATTAAGAACGTCTTTATACTACTTGGATTAAATAACGTCTACTGTCAGTCCTTTGTGCAAATCGGATTAAGAAGGATAGTGCAGGAAGCAGTTTAGCAGTCGTGTCTGAAGGTATGATCCCAGTAGTCATTTATAAAAAGCGTAGGAAGTTGTAAAAAGTCAGGATACCCAACCTCGAGGCCTAGGGTAGAATCCGAGTAGAAAGAAAGAGTGCCAAACACTCAACAAAACTTCCTGCCTCACCTTACACAAAATCATAATATTCCAAACACAAATCTTGCGTTTAGGCTTTGTCAGATTTCAGAATCATAGGAAAAGATTTTAATCCAAAATAGGAAATGCTCTTGTTTATAAAATCGATTTTAAAAAATACTTAAACCAAATCATTTCTCTCCAGTTACTATTTCGAGTCATGTCAACAGAGTTTAACACTTCAGGATCCCATGAAATGTCGGAATACGAATAAATCTGAAGAAATTATACAGAGATATCACCGTATATCGCATTCAACAAACGCAGAAAAGTGACTATAAGAAAATGTGTCAGATAAATCAGTGGAAAAACAGACGACGGGAAGTACGAAGGAAGATAATAGGAATCGACTACTGTGGTAGAGAAAAGGAAAAAAGATCCACCTGACTACGTGTGGCACCGCAGTTGGTCAAAGTACCATCACCCCTTGTTCTTTAAAGCTTTGAATTGTTCAATATTCACAACAGGACAAACTAACAAAGAGATGTCAAGCTGTCTGGAAATTAGCAGAGCAGTAGGCGCTAAGACAAATCACGCACTGCAAGCAACGGAATGTGCATGAACTCCAGTTCTAAGAGTCACAGTGGTGAGTGGCCAGCAGTTTAAGGTTTTAACTTGGTTACTGCTTGTTGCTGTTTTCCGTAGTCAGCCACAGTGACTGTAATTAAACTGTGTTAGCTTTAATGAATGTAGCTGTGAATGAATGAATGAAAGAATGTAGTAACGAATCAAAGAATGAATGCATCAAATAATTAATGTTTGATTATTACAGGGTAGTAGGTTTTAGTCGGTTTAAATGAGACACTTATTAGTTAGCTGAAGAATGAAGGCAATACGACCATTTCTTGTGTATACATACATAAGCGGGCACTAACTTGATAACTGATCAGCTGTTAAAAGAATGGCTGTTTTTAAGAAATGGAAAATCACAGTCAGTTGAACCAAGGCCTCGTTTTCATACTCCAATTCTGCAAAATCCATTTTATTGTTTTTCTATTTACACCCTAACATCTTCAGTGCTCTAGGGGGCCACGTGGGTAAGTTTCTTTAAAAAAAATTACATGACATGGATGAATGTAATAAAACATTGGAACATCAAAATTCTTACGGAATTGGATATATTAACCTTTTAAAGACAAAGCGTAATCTGCTTTATATAAGGAATCAGTCCGTACCGGGCTGTAAACACTTATCACCACGGTTATAAAAGCCAATCAGTTAATGACGTATAAAGCAAAAATCGCTGCCTGTTCTGAGATCCGTACAAAACAATCAACGCAAAGCGAGCACCGTATAGAATGTTTGAATGTTAAACCTGGTGGTACGTAAAGAAACCACTAGGCTTTGAAAGATTAATCCTGTAACAACTCATCGAATTACCTTCACAAGTCAGCGTGGTTTAACGCCTCTTAGAATTTTCGACTTTGCATATGGCATCTATGACTGAAATTACGAAAAAACCTCCCACCGCAGAAGAAAAATGTCCATGCTTCCGTTCCTGCTTCTTTAATCAAGGAACAGGGTAATATGGGGCAAAGATCCGCAGTTAGGTTCTGAAGTGATTCATCTTATAGGGGAATAGATAACACAGTCCTGATGTCCGTCCATAATCAAGTCAAGCTTACCCTACCATCCTGAACATTATGAAGTAGGGCCGCGTCTCAAATAGCAGCAGTTGTTAATATGCAAAATGGAATATCTGACTCATTAGTGAGGCAAGATAGTAACTGTGTGGGGAAAAATTCCAATTGAAAAATATATCATATGATATTTTGCGCCTCCAGGCGAGCAAAATGTGACATGAAGGCGTTGCTACGTTGTTTTAAACCATATTGCATAAATCCGTGTTTTCGGTGCAAGACAGTCCAATTTTGGAAGTACTTTGATCTTAGGTCTCTGTTGAATTACGCCACTGCAGAAAACATTAATTATCCTGGAATTCTAAAATTGAGAGTATATGTTTTCAAAAATCGATAGGCCCGATTATTTATCGTAATGTTCACCGATCTGACAACGGGATGCCGAAGATCATTTGTTGCTGCAGATTCATATGCTAATTTTATTAGAGTTTTTGTTTACCCATGGAACCTGTTATCCAATTTTTTTGCAACGCATTGGCAATTTTGCTTCTTGCGTTTTGGTAAGCACTGGTATATGGTAACTTAAGACTGAAGCGATTTCCAACGTAGACCTTTTCTTAGTGTTGAATCATCACCACGTTCCACAGTTACTCTAATTTTCGTGAAGTATCTCCAAGCTTCTTTCTCGCTAGCTGCGATACTTCCTAAGTACATATTTTCCCTGTCGTTTGCTTTTATGTGTTCTCAAAAACGAGACATTCGAATTGGACGTTTATTTACAATAGTACAAACATGGCGTAATAAGAGATTTACCTCCAACAAAATACCAGATTTGTGAATTGTATATTGTCTCGTTTTGTTAAAAACGTAATTCGGGTAATTTCCTCTTTCTGTAACTTTTATTTGCCCTAGCCTCCAATTTTACCTTATCATGTACTCCAAGAACAATAAAACTGGTTTATTGTGCTGAAGAAGAGAATGCATGATTTCAAATGAAAAACAAGACCGGAGAGAATATTGCAAAGGTTGAATGAGTTTAAAATGTAGCGTGCAAATCGAGGGTTAATGTTAGTGTGGACGAATGTCCCACAGGAGAGGGCGGGCATTCCCCTAAACTGCTAAGATAATAAACCAGTGCTTCCATCTACAGACACGAACAAGAAAATCAGCAGTGGTGTTTCTTGTAGGCACTTTCTGCTTGTACTAGATGTGTTGCTGTACATGACCTGTTGAAAATTAACACCAGACTACAAAATAATTTCATTGATTTCAAAACACAGCACAAATTAAGCTGAAATTATGAAACTAACGCAATAAATTTTCTAAACAAAAAACTTCCACACCGGCTCGGTACTGCCTATATTCTGCTACAGTATGGCAGCTGAAATTACATTTAAGGGACCTTTCAGCGTATTATAAAGAGGAATGTACACTTTTTGTACAGCCGACACGTGTGAGGCTAATCTTATGCACGTAATTGCGATAAAACACCTGTGGACGTCCTACTTTGTTCGTGTGCCTAACCGATCACTGCCGTGACTGGACTTTACACTGCTTATAATCAGTTTCAACAAAACTGAACTATATCTGTAATCACGCCACGTTGCTTAATCACATATGCAACCTGATCCTTACACCAAGATCCGGTCATTAAGCTATAAAATGAATTAGATTAGGAAGGGTATGATGATTCTCACTTTGTATGTATGGCGCCTAGAAACAGAGGGCCAATCAAGGCATCTGAGAGCCCCGATGGGACATGATACTTACAGGATCCATCAGAAGCTAAGTGAAGCCACAGTCTTGTCTTCCGAGAAAACACACGACTGTGTTCCACAGGAATCACAGAAGCAGACGACATAACATCTATGTGCTTTATTAACGAGGAGAAGGGCCTCCTACCGGCAAGTGGGTAAATTCACGTTGCAGTAGTATTTGAAGCAGAAGGAGCTAATTTCTTTATCTTGCATATGTCAGTAGTTCCTCAAGACGTCGTCCGGCAAGCAGCATCGTTATATATGGGACTTAAGATATGAAGACGACACACAACTAATCTCAGTTCCTCATTCGGCCATAACGCGTTATCGCGTCGGCCACCCGCCTTGTAAATGGGCGCTTTGAGTCTTAGCACCGATTGCGCACAAATGCGCAGTACTAGTGCCAGATTACAGACCTCACACTCGTGCAGGAGCAGTTTTAACAGCGCCACGGCGCTGCAAAATGTAAAAAGTTTTGGGAAAGTTTTATGTGCTTCAATCAATAATCAATGATTTTGCATCTTGGAAATCCTTCATACAAAAATTTCCTAAGTATTCATATCTGTTACCCCAAAGATGGCCATCATTAATCAAGAGCTGCTATTCTAACTAAAACGTCTGCATCTTTGATCCCAGCCATCGTTATCAAAAATTCATACCCTCACCAAAATGAAAATAAAGCTTCTCTTTTCCAACAGGTAAATTTGTACAACAGTACTATAAAGACGCAAGGCAAGACGTGTGATCAGCTGGGCTCCATTGTTGGTATCCTCGTGGCTGATCGGTTTGTTTGCCCCCTCTAAGTTAGAAGGCAAGGGGCCCATTGTGGCGTGCCCCACTCCTAATTCTATTTGGTATTCCCTGCCACCATAATGTTAAATTGCAGTCAATAAAGTCGCTTTGTCTGGCCCGGGAGGTCGGGGGTGGAGGGGAGGAGGTGGGGGTTAGCAGCAGTGACTACCAAATGGTTTGCAGGTCGTGCTTCCTTAAATTTCGACAACCCTAATTCTGCAGGCAACAACACTAAAGCATTGGTTGAACAATTTGCTTGTGGGCTAGCTGGTTACATTCCGGCCTTATACATACACAGCCTTTGTACTAAAGAGCTATTTTGCTCATGCTTGACTGTACGAACGAAAATTGTGTTCGATAAATAACACGCCCAGTTAAAAAACACCTTCCGAACCCAGTGGCCGCGCCACCTAAGGCGTAGGTCTGCGGCCACTCGCCTACGGAGATTGTGGGTTCGAATCCCGCGGGGGGCATGTCTGTCTGTCTGTCTGTCTGTCTGTTGTGAGTGTTGTGTGTTGTCAGATATAGGTCTCTGCGTCGGGCTGATCACTCGTCCAGAGGAGTCATACTAACTGTGGCGCGTCGTTGCGTGTGATCTAGAGTGAGGAGGCCATGGCCAGCATTAGGCCGCAGCGTCACAAGGGGCCGGGAAGGGGGATGTCTAATGACACACAAATTCGACTAAAGCAAATTAACTTTCTCGAGATTCTGCACTAAACACTTAAAAAGTGTAATATTTAAACTTGCACAATAACATGGCCACTTCTCCGACAACCATCCCTTTTACTAATTCGGCTACATGCAACCTGCAACTGTCACTGATGCAAAATGATAAATAGTCCGAGTGCCGCAGTGGTGCTAACAAATGATAATTACAACGTAATTCGGTCACCTGTAACACACGTAATTATAATTTAAGAACCTGTAGAAACTATTTATTAAAACACACCCCAGACTCTCCTCGATTTACGCAACTGTTACGTTCTGGAAGGGGGGGGGGGCGCCAGTCGAATATTGCTGAGGTCAGGACCGACTATGCGTCAGGTCAACTGTATATGCAGGCCTGCGGATACGGGAGTTCATCTTGGATCCAAAATCCAACACATTGAAACCTGGTCGGACGCAGCATGACCGTTCCGTCGCCTGTGTCATCGCCCAGCAATATCCTTCCATCACCTTCCTCTCATTGGCCTTTCATTACCGCAAGGAAAATTTTAGCGCGCCTTTCAAAAATTTTATTATCCAATTTTTTATGTTTTTTAAACTGTCCACGTCTAAAATTACCTAACTTGGAACTGCGTAAGACGTGATGTGTCTGTATGCATTTTTACTTTTTATTTCACTGTCCTCACGACACACCCAGCGGAATTCCAGATTTCAGCGGTTGTGAATCATAGACATTTGTTCCAGATCCGACACTTCAATCTGAAAATTAATTAGTCACCCCAAAATACTGTAATATAATTTCCTCATTTGTAAGAATACATGAAAGTTAAATTGCCCGATTGCAACTAAATGCAGTTAATTATGCAGTTGACAACAACGGAGATCTTTAAAGTGTTTACAAGTGACAAATAATAAAGGCGACAAAAATAGCTGCTAATGTGGAAATATATTTTTTTTACAAGATGTATGAACATGGAATATGAAAACAAGAGAAAATCACGATAAAATTACACATTCAGGACTAAAACAATTCATTAACTATAAGATGATTACTGCGCAGAAAACGTGTTACTTCATCTCAGTATATACGAAAGGATTCTGAATAAGAGTTGCGCATGCTTCACGGAGATATCTGTCAGCAAGATATGACCAGCTGCTAAATGACACTGATGCTGTTCTTGTTCCCAAATCTATGTGGCCTGTCAGTTGGTATTATTACAAGATCTAACAGTACACCCGCTCCAAACAGCTACGCACTGTCTAAGATGAATATTCTTCCCCAAGCAGGTGATATTCAGCTGACTGATAGTCGGTACGGAATCACAAAACTGATAGCCGCATTCACTGAAAACTGACGATCCACAACACTGTCAGTGCAATCCGTGTCGCATCTTACAGTATTTTACTCTTATTCAGTCCAGTAAAACTATCTTATAGGACTCGACATTTCTAATGGTTCCATCACATGTAAGAGCCATTATTATTATTATTATTATTATTATTATTATTATT